>TARA_B110000503_G_scaffold56416_1_pt1 | contig 29208 bp, 26 predicted proteins | sample TARA_B110000503 | Tara Oceans TARA_B110000503 (sample SAMEA4397472) | marine metagenome | biome: Polar Biome; feature: [SRF] surface water layer (ENVO:00010504); material: water (ENVO:00002006), including particulate matter (ENVO:01000060) such as... | depth 5 m | reverse complement strand
TTTTTAATCTTAGTGAAGTCAAATTTTTTAAAATTAAATAAACATCCAGGCTATTTTCTAATAGCTTGCTTTTATTGATATTCCAAACATTAATGGAGCTCCGGACACATAAGTTGGCAACCCAAGAACATCACCGCCAACATTGCCGCCATCAATTAAGAATTCTTTATCCATTATATTTTTAAAGTAGATTGAAGCATTTAAATTTTCTGACATGGCTATATTTACATTTAGATTTAGCAAGCCATAACCTTCTTGGTAGGTATCTAAATCATTACTTTCTTCAAAATAAATATCATCCTGGTAGGTATAAGCAAGAATATAGTTAGCCATACCTCTATTTAATGAAACCCCCATGGAGTAGTTAGATTCAGGAGCAAGTCGCCAAGTATTTCCAGCATAGTCGAAAGCCTTATCATCAATTGTATTTTCTCCAAGCCTTGCATCTTGATAGCCGAATGAGCCAAATATTTTGACTGAATCAGAAATAGTATAATTTCCATAAAACTCATAACCATCTATGGTGGCTGTTTCCATGACTGAGTATGAGGTAAAGCCAGTATTGTAGTTAAGTTGCGCTACAGTGTAGTTTGAAAAGTCGTAGCTAAAGATAGCTCCAGATAGAAATAGGTTGCTATCAACATAGTTAAATCCAATATCCTGAGATTCTATTGTTTCAGCAGGAGTAATCCCTGTATAACTTACATAAGGGCTTATTCTTCCTTCTGATGATGTGATATAAAAAGATAAACTATCTGAGTAGTTATAAACACTAGATAGTTTTAATAAAGGCTCGCCCTCATCTTTATATGAATTTTTTTGCTGAAGCACTGCATCTTGGCATGTGCCGGTTACTAGAGGCCTATTACATTCTCTGGCATCAAAAAGAACGGACGTGTCATTTGAAGAGTCTCTATAACCAACAGTAAAACTTAGGTCATCAGTTAGGTGGTAAGTAGCATCTACATAAAAAGATGACGAGTCTTGCGATTCAGTTTGTACTTTAGGTTGAACGTAAGGAGTAATATTAACTGGAAGATTGTATATTGACCCGTCTGGAAGAGGAACCGGAATTGTATTAAAGGGGTTATTCTGTAATGTAGAGGCAAAGAGAGCTCTTAGCTGTTGCACTGGGAAGTTATCACCGTAGACATTACTTGATGAAAATGCACCTCTTCCACTTTGAAGAATAGACAGCAATCCATTGGCTGCTGCAAATTGACCATCAAATGTTAGAAAAGCTAACAGATAAGGCTCAGCAAACTCAATAGCCAAATAATCATACGTTTCTTTATTTACTTTAGTATAACCAGCTATAAAATCTAACTTATCATTGCTAAATTGATACTGCGCCTCAAATCCCGAAAGATCAGCATTGTTAGTTTTTCCTGCCTCCATGATATTTAAATAGGAGCCATCAGTATCAATAAAGCTAAAGGTATTTGACTGAGTGTCAAAGTAACTTAATGAAGCAGAGGAGTTTCCATTAATAGAATAATTTAAAAAATATTGCTGAGTTAGCATTTCTCTATTGGTTTTAGAATCTTGCGTGTTCCTAAAATCAACAGCTCCATATGGTGATCTATCCTGATTTTCTGAGAATATGTAGGCACTTTTATATCCCACACCCGGAAGCTTATTATTTTCTTGATTGATAACTACGTCTAATATTAAATTATCAGTAATTTCGTTAGTATAGCTAAGCCTTGATGCTGAGACATTACCTCTTCCATTTACATTATCACCATCTCCTATATTTTTTGTATAACCTTCAATATCACTATTAAAAGTAGATATTCTGATTGAAGATGAATCAGTTAGTGAGATGTTATTAATACTTTGCGTATCTCTACTGTTGTAATTACCAAAGCCAATTGCAAGTGAGCCATAAGTAGAGCCTAGCTCTGCTTTATTTGTTACAACATTAAATGCTCCAGCTGCAGAATCAACTCCAAACGTTGATGGCTGAGGTCCTTTCAAGATTTCTACTCTAGTCAAATCATATAAAGCAAAAGAGGACATCGTTGTTGATGACATTGTTAAACCATTCATAAATCTACCAATTCTACTAACCAAAAAACCTGAATCAGCACCAACACCTCTTATTGATAAACTTGGGTTAATGACATCTTCTTCTTGAACAGTAAAATTAGGAACATAATAACTAAGCTGTCCTAGCTCAGTAATTTTTTGGTCTTCTATGAAATCTTCGTTATAAAGATTCATAGTAGTACCAATATCAAGAATATTTTTCTCTGTCTTCTCTGCAGTTACAATAACATCTTCAACATTCTGTTGAGCTGATAGTATGGCGGAAATTGAAATACATATTGCTAGTAGGTAGTTAGTCTTCATGAGGCGTTCCTTAAATTGATTCCGAACAATTATAGACTCTTCTAAAAACATGTAAAATTATTTTTTCATACATAAAGTTTTGCTTAATAATCAATGTTTAGTATGATTTACACATGAGAGTTGGAATATACCCAGGATCTTTTGATCCCATAACATTTGGTCACATGGATATCATTGATCGTGGCTGTGGCTTATTCGATAAAGTAATTGTTGCAATTGCAAGAAGTGAATCTAAGAACCCTTTATTTTCATTAGAAGATAGAATTAAGCTAGCCAAGTCTATATATGAAGACAATGACAAGGTTGAGGTTCTAGGATTCCCTAGAAAACTTACCGTTGATCTTGCAAGAGATCATAATGCTTGCGCAATTATAAGAGGCCTGAGAGCAGTATCTGATTTTGAATATGAATTCCAATTAGCAACAATGAATAGATCTCTTGCCCCTGATATAGAGAGTATTTTTCTAACACCTAAAGAAAGTTTAATATACGTATCTTCAAGTTTAATAAAAGAAATATCCGGTCTTAATGGGGATATCTCTAAATTCGTCCACCCAATAGTAGAGAAAGCTCTAAAAGCTAAGCAAAACATTTAGTTTTGACAGTTCTTGCAAAAGAACGTTGCTCTTGTATTGATTACTGCTTTTGAAATTAATGTACTACATTTCTTGCATTCCAGTCCTTCTCTGCCATATACATTAAGTTTAAATTTAAAATAGCCAGGGCTTCCATCTGCAGAATAGAAATCTTTCAGAGTCGTTCCGCCAACTTTAATTGCAGAATTTAAAATCTTTTTTGCGGAATGAGTAACCTTCTTACAGTCTTCGATACTTAACTCAGATGCAATCCTGCTAGGGTTAATTTTAGCTAGATACAGGCTTTCTGATGCATATATATTCCCAATTCCTACAACATTTTTCTGGTTCATTAATAAACTTTTAATATTTATTTTAGATTTAGTTGTTATCTTATAGAGACCTTGAGCATTAAAATCGCTAGACAGAGGCTCTGGGCCAAGATTTTTAATCAGCCTATGCTCTTCAAGGTTATCTGTTAGATGAATTGATCCAAACCTTCTAGGGTCATTATAGACAATCTTTTCTTTATCAAAAATAAACTCAGCATGGTCATGCTTTAAAAAAAAATTATCATTATTTCTAGCAATCCTAAGACTCCCCGACATTCCAAGATGAAGAATGATATTTATATCATCTAAATAAAAAATTATATATTTAGCTCTTCTGCTAATTTTATTAATAGTTTTATTTTTTGTTAATAGTTCAAAGTTGTCTACAACTCTCCATCGCAGATTTCTATTATGAATTTTTGTACTGTTTAAAGTAGATTGACTGAATTTATTAATAGCCCTGACGGTTGTTTCAACCTCTGGCAATTCTGGCATATGTTAGTTCAGTAAACTATTTATGCTAATAATTTCACTTGGACTTATTGTTCCTGATGCTAGTAAAAGTCTAAGATTGGATAATATGTAGTCATATTTTGCATTGGAAAGATTTTTTTCTGCACTATAAAGATTTTTTTCTGCTTGGAGAAGATCAACCACATTTCTTGTCCCGACTTTATAGCCAACTTGAGTTGCCTCCAATGCGCTGGTTGCTGATTTTACGGCTTGCGTTTGGGCGGTAACATTCGCAACCAAAGTTAAGACATTTGAATACTGGGATCTAACTTCTTGAATAATCTTTCTTTCAGCAAATAATGTATTTTCAGTTGCCTGATCATATTTTAAATATGCTTGTTTTCTTTTTGAGCTAACCGCGCCGCCTTGAAATAATGGCATGCTGAACTGGATCGCAAAATTTCTTCTACCGGTTATTGCTGGCACAGGAATTCCTTGCCCATTAAAATTTAAACCTTCATAGTTAAATTGATTAGTTTCAGACTCAGACTCTGTTCCAACTATGTCAATTTTAGGTAGGTGATTAGAAGCAGTTCCCCTGGCGCTATTTTTCGCAGCTTTTTTTCTTAAATAAGATGCTTTAAGTTGGAAGTTATTTGCAAGAGCAAGCTCTACCCACTTTTCCTTAGAGACAGGAGATGGATTAGAAACCATAAGGCTGTCTCCAAGCTCATCAAGACTAAAGATCTCTCTTCCAATAAGGGCATTAAGGGCTTCCCTCGATGAAAATAGTTTTCCTTCAATATTTATCCTTGATGCCTTGCTTAGATCATAGGCAAGTTGAGCTTCTTGAACTCCTGTAATAGCAGACAAGCCAACTTCAAATCTTTGTTGCGCTTGGTCTAACTGTTTCTTAATTGCTTTTTCTTCAGATATAGCAGCATTTAAATTATCTATTGCTCTGAGAACGCCAAAATATAATTCCGCAGTTCTAACTAGAAGGTTTTGTTGCTCATAAGCAAAATCTGCTTCAGCTGCATCAGTAAGGGATTGAGATTGTTTAAATTGAAACCATGTATCCAGCCTGAACAATGGCTGTGTAAGTCTAGCTGAAGATGAAAATGAATTATATTCTTGTTGAAGTTGGCTCTCTTGGTAATACTCATTCCAATTAGTTGAGCCACTCAAGGTCAAGCTAGGCAATAAAGCTGCTCTTCCCTGAACAACAATTTCTTTATCAGCTAAATAAGAATATTCAGCTGCTCTATAGGTAGGGTCATTTTGAAGAGCCTCATTATAGATCTCTAATAAATTTTCAGATGAAACGGGAGTAATAAATAGAAAACACAATAGTATTTTGAGGTTTGTAGCTTTAGTCATAATTTTATTTTAACCTATTTATTACAATGTTTGCAGTGTAAACATTAAATTACTTAGATATATAATGCCTTAGTATATTTTTTTCTATATTTCTTAGAGTAGAATAAGGCTTAAAAGTTCACACGAGTAATTGTTAATGAAAAAAGCTTTAGAGTCCATACCTAAAAGCTTTAATATTTTTAAGGCAGGATAGATTGGCTAATAATTCATATGATTCTAAAGCTATTGAGGTCTTATCGGGCTTAGATCCTGTTAAAAAAAGACCAGGGATGTATACCGATACATCTAATCCAAATCATTTAATTCAAGAAGTTCTAGATAACTCAGTAGATGAGGCCTTGTCTGGTCATTGTTCAAATATAAAGATATCTCTTTTGAACGATGGCTTCATTCAAGTATCAGATGATGGCAGAGGTATGCCGGTAGACGAACATCCGGAGCATAAAGTTTCTGGTGTAGAGCTCATACTTTGCAAACTTCATGCAGGAGCTAAGTTTTCTGGTGATGACTATAGTTTTTCAGGCGGTCTTCATGGAGTTGGCGTATCAGTTGTAAATGCCTTGTCTGATGAGCTTGAAGTTAGGGTGAAAAGAGATTCAAAAGAATACATGATTACCTTTAATAATGGGGATAAGGCTAGTGAGCTAGCTGAAGTTGGAGAAGTTGGATTGAGAAATTCAGGAACAACTATAAAATTTAAGCCTAATCCATCATATTTTGAAACAAATGAAGTCCAGGTTAAGCAATTAAAACATTTACTAAAGGCTAAAGCAGTCTTGTGTCCAGGGCTAACAATTGATTTTCATGATGAGAAGAAATCTGAAAAAGTTAAGTGGTTTTTTGAAGATGGCTTAAAAAGCTACCTAGAAGAGTCAGCTGATGGTGCGGAGCTTGTTCTTACAGATTCCATAGTTTGTTCTAAAAAAGCAGATATTCAAGAACTAGAGTTTGTTATTAATTGGTCTCTTAGACTCCCAAAAGATAAGCTAAACGAAACTTATGTAAATTTAATTCCAACTATTCAAGGAGGATCACATCTCAATGGTTTTAAGTCTGGTCTTTTAGATGCGTTAAAAGAGTTTTGCGAATATAGAAATCTACTACCAAAAGGTTTAAAAATAAATGCAGAAGACGTCCTTAGCAACGCAATTTTTGTTGTGTCCTCAAAATTACAAAATCCCCAATTTGCAGGTCAAACAAAAGAGAGATTAGATTCAAAAGATCATATGTCTTTTGTATCAAATTCAACTAAAGATATTTTAAGCATATGGCTTAATACCCATACCGAAGAAGGCGAAAGAATTGCTGAGCTTGCAATTATGTCTGCTCAAACACGCGCCAAAGTGTCTAATATTGTAGAGAGAAAGAAGAGCTTCAGAGGCCCAGCTCTCCCAGGAAAATTATCTGATTGCAACAGCCAAGACCTGAATGAAACAGAGTTATTCCTTGTGGAGGGTGATTCGGCTGGAGGCTCTGCAAAACAAGCTAGAGAGAGATCCTTCCAAGCGATAATGCCCCTGAGAGGTAAAATATTAAATACCTGGGACTTAGAAAGCACTGAAATAATTAAATCTCAAGAGATAAAAAATCTTTCTACTGCAATTGGAGTTCTGCCTGGAAACAATGACCTATCATCTTTGAGGTATGGAAAGATTTGTATTCTCGCTGATGCAGATTCAGATGGGCTGCATATTGCAACTTTGCTATGTGCTTTATTTCTTCGACATTACAGGTCCTTGGTTCAAGAAGGAAGGATATATATTTCTATGCCACCTTTATACAGAATTGATTGCGGTAAAGATGTGTTATATGCGTTAGACAATATTCAAAGAGACCAGATCGTTGAAGAATTTAAAAGTAAAAAAGGTAAACCTAAAATAAATATTCAGAGGTTCAAGGGCTTGGGAGAGATGAATCCACCTCAACTAAGAGAAACTGTTATGGATCCAGACACTAGGCAGCTTGTTCAATTATCAATTAGCCCTAGCGATAATGCTGATTCAATGATGGATTTACTGCTATCAAAAAAGAACGCACCAGCAAGAAAAGAATGGCTTGAGAAAAAAGGGGCATTAGCAAAAATATAATTATGAAAGATCAAGAGCAAATAACTTCCATAAGTCTTAAACAATACGCTGAGGAGTCTTACCTCAATTATGCAATGTACGTTATCTTGGATAGAGCCCTTCCAAATATTGGAGATGGTTTAAAACCTGTTCAGAGAAGAATTTTATATGCAATGTCAGAGCTTGGACTCGACGCTGGATCAAAGTACAAAAAATCAGCAAGAACAGTTGGAGATGTTATTGGTAAATTTCACCCTCATGGAGACGGGGCTGCCTATGAAGCCATGGTTCTAATGGCGCAGAATTTCTCTTTTAAATATCCATTTGTAGATGGGCAGGGCAATTGGGGCTCTCAAGATGATCCAAAATCTTTTGCTGCTATGAGATATACTGAATCTAAACTTACCAAATTTGCAGATCTTTTAATTTCAGAGTTAAAGTCTGGAACTGTTGATTGGCAACCTAACTTTGATGGCTCTTTATTAGAGCCAGTTATTTTTCCAGCTAAGCTACCTTCTATATTGCTGAACGGGACTTCTGGTATTGCTGTTGGGATGGCAACAGACATCCCATCCCATAATATTAATGAAATCATTGATTCAACTATTTACATACTTGAAAATCCAAAGGCTGAACTAGAAGACATTCTAAAAATTATTAAAGGACCAGATTTCTCAAATAATGCTCCCATTATTGCTAGTAGTGAAGATTTAAAAGAAATTTACTCAACAGGAAGGGGTGGTTTTAAGATTCAAGCCCAGTGGGCGCAAGAGAAAAATCAAATCGTTATCAATGCACTTCCTTACCAGGCATCTGGCTCAAAAATAATTGAACAAATAGCTGATCAGATGATGAAAAAGAAAATACCTATGGTTATTGATCTTGTCGATGAGGGAGATCACAAAGAGCCTATAAGATTAGTTATTACGCTTAAGTCTAATAGGGTTAATGCCGAAGACGTGATGAATCACCTTTTTGCATCTACAGATTTACAAAAAAGTTACAGAACCAATATGAATTTAATTTCATTAAAAGGAGGCCCTCGTGTCTTTCCACTGGTTGATCTTTTAAAGGAATGGTTAGTCTTCAGAAAAGAAACAGTTACTAGAAAACTAGAGCATAGATTAGACCAGGTCAATGATAGGCTCCATATTCTAGAGGGGCTGCTAATTGTTTATTTAGATTTGGATAAAGTTATCAAAATTATAAGAGAATCAGACGAACCTAAAAAAGATATTATTAAAGCATTCTCATTATCTGAGATTCAAGCAAATGCTATTCTTGAGATTAAATTAAGACAATTAGCAAAGTTAGAGCAAGCAAGACTAGAAAAAGAAAGAGATGCCCTTCAGGCAGAGCAGGACGAGATAGAGAAAATCCTGAACTCAAAAACAAGGCTAAAAACTTTAATTAAGACTGAGCTGATAGAAATAAAAGAGAATTTCGGAGATGAAAGAAAATCTCCTATTATTGAAAGCTCTGAAGCAAAAGTATTCTCTGAAGAAGAAACCTTAGTTACAGAACCAATAACAGTTGTTTTATCTGGAGCTGGCTGGATTAGAAGTGCAAAGGGTCATGAGATTGATCCAGTATCTTTATCCTATAGAGGAGATGATATTCTTCAAGATTTTTCTAGAGGTAAAAGCAACCAAATAGCTGTCTTTTTAGATTCAAATGGAAAGGCATACTCCCTGCCAAGTCACTCACTTCCATCCGCAAGAGGAATGGGAGACCCAATTACAGGGAGAGTTTCTGCAGACTCCGGAGTTAAGTTTATATCATCACTGATCGGAAACGATGATGATAAATATATGATAATGAATACAGCCGGATACGGCTATATTTCAGAATTTAAGAATATGGTTTCAAATAAGAAGTCTGGTAAAGCATTCATGAGGATACCTAATAAAGCAGATCTTTTGAAGGCCATAAGAGTTAGGGAAGATCATGTCTATATAGCTGCCATATCAAATATTGGAAGACTTCTTATATTCAAGATAGATGAATTACCAATGCTAGCAAAAGGCAAAGGAAATAAAATTATTAATATCCCTACGGCTAAATTTATAGCTAAAGAAGAATTTATGTCTCATGCTCAACTAATTTCTTTGACTAGTTCATTAAGGATCGACAGGGTAGGTAAGGGGTCACTAACTCTTAAGCTTAAAGATCTTGAGAACTATATTTCTTCAAGGGCCAAAAGAGGAAATATGCTTCCGCAGGGCTATAGAAAAGTTATCGGAATGGAAGAAGAGGTTGAGATTCCTTCTATTGAAGCTGAAGAATAGACTTCTTAAAAATTTCTAAACCCTTTTCTATTAAATGGTCTTCAATAATTAGGCTGGGCGAAAACCTTATGGTAGTAGCATTTGCCTTAAGAACCATAAGACCATTTTTATGAGATAGCTTGATAAGGTCATCTATATCAATGCTTGATAATTCAACGCTAACCCATAAACCAGCTGAGCTTATTTGATTAAAGCACCGATAACTTGAATTAATTTCATTTAAACTTTTTAGAAACTTTTTCTCTTTTTTTAGAACATCACTAAGAAAAGCTTTTTTTGAAATGATATCAACTACTCTTGAGCCGATTGCACATGCAATTGGCCCTCCTCCGAAAGTAGTACCATGAGATCCAACAGTCATTGAGTCAGAGATTTTGTCCGAGGTAAGAATTCCACCAATAGGAAATCCATTTGCCATCCCTTTTGCAAAACATAGAATATCGGGAGCAATATTAAATTGCTCGTAAGCAAAAAAAGTTCCTGTTCTGCCAACTCCAGATTGAACTTCATCTATTATCACCAAAGCATTATATTTCTTACTTAATTGCTTCACCTTAGTAATAAATTTTTTATTAGCCTTAGTAATGCCAGATTGCCACTGGACTAATTCAAGGATAACAGCTGCTGTTTTGTCTGAGAACGCATCTTCTAGTTTATCAAAATCATTGTATGTATGATTTTTAATTCCCTTGGGTAGAGGAGCAAAGCCATCTGTTAAATGCTTGGCTTTAGCAAGAGCTATTCCTAGCATTGTTCTTCCATGAAAAGAGCTAGTAAAGGAAAGAATTTCATTTTTGCTTTTATCAATATTATTTGTGCAATATTTTCTAGCAATTTTTATAGAGGCTTCAATAGATTCTGCACCGGAGTTGCAAAAAAAGACCTTGTCAGCAAAAGTTTTTTTGCATAGCTTTTTTGCAAGCTCTACGGATGGCTCATTCATGTATAGATTAGATAGATGCCATAAATTTTTTGATTGCTGATTCATGATCTTTATCAGCTCATCATTGCAATGACCTAGATTTGTAACTGCAATCCCGCCAGTGAAATCTATATATTTTTTATTATTAGCACTCCAAACAAGAGATCCTTTAGCTTTTTTAACTATGAAGTCCGCAGGAGCATAGAAAGGAACCATATAATTAGAATAGTCATTAGCATTAATCATATTAAATATTATATCTCGATTTCAATTCAAAAAATTAATGATGAGGGCGAGCATTTATTAAAAAATAATATAAGCTCTTAACTTAAAGAGTAACTTATCGCCACGAGGCTAATTTTTTCTTTACTTCTATAAGTTTTAATTTTTTTATTTCAGGTACGCCATTTTTAAAAGGGGGAAATGCCTCCCCTTCAATTAACGGAGCCAGGTACTCAATTGCCTTTGCGCTAACATTCATTCCATCCTTAGTAATAAAAGATTTTGGTAATTTTTTTTCAACATTAGCTATCTTTGATAGTGGCGCCGGCTCAATTTTCCAAGTATATTTTTTACCCTTTCCTCTAACGATTATCGGCATTACCCCATTCATTCCCTTTACTGCATATCTAATGGCATGAACCCCCACTGCTTCAGCTTGCAGCAAATCTGTTTTAGATGAAATATGTCTAGCACTTCTTTGTAAATAATCTGATACAGCCCAATGGTTTTTAATTTTTAGCTTTTCTGATATCAGGCCTGCTAAGTACGGAGCAACTCCTCCAAGCTGAGAATGGCCAAATGCATCTTTTACATCCGATTCAGCTAATAATTTTCCTTTGCTATTCTTGATTCCTTCAGAAGCAACAACTACGCAAAAACCATTATCTTTTACACATTGTTTAACAGTAGATAAAAAAACTTTTTGATTAAAACTTACTTCTGGCATAAGAATTATATGAGGCGGATCTTCTTTTTCTATTCTTGCTAAAGCTGATGATGCGGCCATCCAACCAGCATGCCTTCCCATTACCTCTAAAATAAACACCTTTGTAGAACTTTCACACATTGACCTGGTATCTAAAGAGGCTTCAAGTGTAGAGGTTGCTATATATTTTGCAGCAGAACCAAATCCAGGACAGCAGTCAGTAAGAGCTAGGTCATTATCGACTGTTTTTGGAATGGCGATACATTTGATAGGGTAGTTTAGCTGTTTGCTTATTTGAGAAACTTTATATGCAGTATCAGCGGAGTCATTACCTCCGTTGTAAAAGAAATATCCAATATTGTGAGCTTTAAAAACTTCTATTAGTCGCTCGTATTCTTTTCTATCTGTATCTAAGTCTTTTAATTTAAACCTACATGATCCAAAAACTCCACCAGGTCTATTTTTTAATGATTCTATTGCAGCTTTTGATTCTTTTGATGTATCTATAAGCTCTTCTCTCAAAGCTCCTAAGATACCATTTTTGCCTGCATATACTTTACCAATATGTTTGTTATGCTTCTTGGCTTCTAAGATAAGAGCTCCTGCGGAAGCATTTATTACAGATGTAACTCCTCCGGATTGGGCATAGAATGCATTTTTTTTCATTTTTCCTCTCTATAAAGTTTTGAAATAAAAATAGGTAACGTATTATAACTAATATGAGAATACATATCCTAGGCATTTGTGGAACATTCATGGGCGGGCTTGCTCAGATACTAAAAGAATCAGGGCATTCTATATCTGGATCAGATAATCAATTCTACCCTCCTATGTCTGATCATCTAGAAAACCTTGATGTTGAAATGATCGAAGGATACGCAAGTGAGTCTATGCCAAGCGCAGAGTTATATATTATTGGGAATGCTCTTTCTAGAGGAAATGAGTGCGTTGAATTTATATTAGACAATAAACTCCCCTTTAAATCTGGCCCTGAAATGCTTGGAGAAATTCTTAAAAATAGAAAAGTTTTAGCAATTTCTGGGACACATGGGAAAACAACTACCTCATATATGCTTGCTCATATATTTTTAAATCAAGGGAGAGACATTGGGTTTCTCGTCGGAGGAGTCTCAGATGATATCAAGGGATCAGCATCACTTGGCACGGACAACATTTTTGTTATTGAGGCTGATGAATATGACTCAGCTTTTTTTGATAAAAGATCAAAATTTATACACTACTCGCCATCTACAGTAGTGATTAATAATATAGAGTTTGATCACGCTGACATATTTGATCACTTAGATGATATTAAAAGGCAGTTCCATCATTTAATTAAAATTATTCCCTCATCTGGCGAGGTAATTTACTTTGGCGATGATAAGAATTCCAAAGATGTCTTATCTAAAGGTTTGTGGTGTAAATCTACTGAAATTGGCGATGCCAACATTCAAATAAGTTTTGAAGAGCAAGAACTTAATTATAGAAATAGTATTTACTCTTTATCAGACTTACCTTTAATTGGGGAACATAATTTCAAGAATTATATTGCTGCGATTCTTGCAGCAAAATCATGTGATGTTGCTATTGTAGATTCTATAAAATCTCTTAAAAGCTTTAATGGAGTCAAGAGGAGGCTCGAGCATAAGGGACAATTTTCTCATATTCACGTATATGACGACTTTGCACATCATCCAACAGCAATTGCCTTTTCATCACAGGCTATTAGAAAGAAATACCCAACAAAAAAAATACTTGGGCTAATTGAGTTGGGTTCAAATACGATGTCTGGGGGATCTCATGGCCTGGGACTCCTAGATACTGTTAATTCTTTGGATGAGGCAATATGGCTGGATCATAACAATATTCTTAATAATGGAAATAATATAAAGACCTCAAACAATATTAAAAATTTTATTGATCAGGCAAAATTAATTATTTCTGAGTATGATATTATTCTTCTAATGACAAACAAAGACAGTCATAAAATTCTTAAGCCAATAATTGAGTACCTTGAAAAAAAATAATATTCCTGTTTTTCCTCTTGGGCTTGTTGCTCTTCCAGGAAGCATACAATCTCTACAAATATTTGAACCAAGATATATAGATATGATTAAAACATGCATGTCAGAGGAACATGGCTTTGTAATTGTTTTGCAGACCAAATCAGAAGCAAGTCTGGGTTATGGCATGCACAAAAAAGGAAGCTATGTCCAAATAATTGATTTTAATAACTTGCCCAATGGCCTTTTAGGCATAACAGTGAAATCAGAGAACAAGGTATCCATTAGTAATATATACCAATTAGAAGATGGGCTTCATATGGCAGATGCCAAGTCTGAATTTGACCCTGAAGTTGATGATCAAGCAGTTTTAGCTGAATACCCAGAAATTTTAAATATATTATCTCAATTAATGAAGCACCCTAGGGTTAGCGACCTGTCTATCAAGGTAGATTTCAATTCTGCTGATTCAGTTGCATACCACCTTGCCGGATTAATACCACTTACTTCTTCAGAAAAACAAAATTTACTAGAAGCCTTTGATGCTACTCAAAGAATGACGATTCTCTCTGAGTATATCGAGAAGCTTTCGGCTAATTAATTGCCGTTAACTATAAGAGGGGGTTTGTTTGATTTCTTTCTCAGCCAATTTATTGACTTAAGGATAGATGGGGTTGAGATAAGTTTCTTTTCAAGGGCATATTTACCAGGGTAGTTGCTCAACATTAAACCTATGATTATAGTAAATAAGCCTTGGCCAGGAAGGATGAGCATAATGATCCCGCCTATAATAAGAGAATAACCAATAATATTTTTAAAGATGCTTATCAGGAGCCATAGAAATAGATTTGATGATCTTAGTTTTGAATATTTTTTCCTTAAAAAATAATCACTTGGAATTAATGCAACAAGCTGCCTTATTCCAACTAGACTAAATATAAAAATAAATAAAGATAAAGAGCCAAGCCAAATAATAATATTTTTATATCCAAGTATTAAATCTAAAATAGAATTTATATTGGTTATTTCCATAATTACTTACCCTTTTTCTAAATAATGATTTAGTATAGCAAGGACTAGAAGCTAATTTTTTTAGTTATTAAAAACCTATATTATAAAAGTAATTTTGCCTAAGAAAACCATTAAAGATATATGCACAGTAGCCCTTGGCGATAACAAGGCTGTGGATATTTTATCGCTTGATATTAAAGGCATTTCATCTTTTGCTGATGTAATCATTATTGCTACCGCATCTTCAAACAGGCATGCAAAATCTCTTTCAGAAAAATTAGTTGAGGCCGTTAAAAAAAAATAAAATGACCGTACTTGGTGTTGAGGGAAAAGCTGAATCTGGTTGGATATTAGTGGACTGCGGTGAAGTTGTTATAAACGTAATGAAGAGTGATATAAGAGAGTTTTATGATCTAGAAGGTCTGTGGGGAGAGAACACACTCTTAAATGCTCCTGGTTAGATGGTCCTTAATATAATTAGCGTTGGCAACAAGCTAACTCCTTGGGAATCTCAAGGAATTGAATATTATCAAAAACAGCTTTCCAAAAATATTTCTCTTAACTTTATAGATATTAAAGGTCAACAACATCCCAAAAGGTCTATTGATGAAATTAAGAAATTAGAATCTGAATTAATACTAAGTAAGATCTCAGATGATGATTATATAATTTCATGGGATTCGAGAGGAAAAAGGATTAATAGCAATGAGTTTAGTAAGTTCTTTGAGAATTCTATGTTGGAGAACTTAAGGCTTAATTTTATCATTGGTGGATCGTTCGGGCTGCCAGAAAAAATTATTGAGATATCAGATAAAGTCTTTTCTGCCTCTAGTTTTACTTTTCCACATAGGCTTTTTAGAATAATCTTAGTCGAACAGATTTATAGATCCTTTTCTATAATCAACAAGGCTCCTTATCACAAATGATTGAACTAGAAGAAAGAAACCTTGAGAAGAAAAGTTTTTTTAAAAGATTAATTCTAATTTATTTTTTCTTTGCAGTTTTATTCGTAATATTTTTTTACAAAATATACTCTTTACAGGTGGCTGGGTTTACTGACTATGCCTCTGCATCTTTAAAAAACAAAACAAGAGACGTGCTTCTTCAGCCTGCCAGGGGAATTATTTATGATAGAAAAGGAAATATTCTTATTAATAATGTTCCAAGTTATAGCTTAATAATCAAACCCTGGAAGGTAGAAAGTCTAGATAAATTTATTTTAAGCATTGGCGAGATTATTTCCTTAAATGAGAAAGAGCTAAATTATGTTAATGAAAACTTCAAGAAGAAAGCTGCTTATAATAGAGAGCTTACAATTAAAACAAATCTCTCAGCAGAAGAGATCGCTAGATTTGAAGTAAGAAGCTACAAATACCCTAATGCTTTTATTGATGTTAGATATAGCAGGCAAAGTAAGTATCCCAATTTATTCTCACATGCCATAGGTTATGTGGGCGGCGTTAGTGATGAGCAGCTTTCAAAAATATTATCTGATCAAGAATTAAAGAAGATCGAGACTATATATAAGTACTCAAATGGATTTCTGACTGGAAAGACTGGGATGGAACATACCTACGATAATTTATTGAGAGGCTCTTTTGGTAAAAAAACCTATGAAGTTGATGCTGCTGGTAGATTTTTAAGAGAGCTAGAGCATATTCCAGCTACCAATGGGAGTAATTTATTTACCACTTTAGATCTTAAATCTCAGAAAACAGCATTAAATCAAATGAATAATAGAAGGGGAGCAGTCGTTGCTATTGAAATAAGCACTGGGGCTATAGTTACATATTTAAGCTCTCCATCTTTCTCAGTCAATGATATTGCCAGGGGTATTTCCACTAAAGATTTCGACATTATGCTGAAAGATAAAGATAAGCCTTTTTTTGATAGAGCTGGACAGGGAAGATATTCACCAGCATCAACTATAAAACCTTTAATAGGATTATTTGGGATCCAGGAGAAAATTATTGATTGGAATTTTACAATTAATGACCCCGGTTTTTTTATTCTTCCGGAAGATCAAAGAATTTATCGTGGCTGGAAGAAGGGCGGGCATGGAACTATTAATCTGAGTGATGCTCTAATTCAAAGCTCTAATACTTTCTTTTTTTCTTTAGCTTATGAATCAAATATCGATAAATTAATTAACTATCTTTCAGAATTTGGGTTTGGAAAAAATATATGCTTGGATTGCTTTAATTCTGATAAAGGGCTGTTACCAAGTCCAGAGTGGAAAATGAATAATTTAAATTTTCGTTGGTTTAAGGGCGATACTGTTAATCTGGGTGTAGGGCAGGGTTATTTGAGTGCGACCCCAATTCAGCTCTCTTACTATTCTGCCTTCCTAGCAAATAAAGGCAGTTTAAATAAGCTCTCATTTATTAAGGCTGATAATTTGGGATATGAAGAACTTATTAATTCTAGAATTACAGATTCAGATTGGGATAAGCTTCACGCTAGCATGATCGGAGTAATCGAGGATCCCAAGGGAACAGCAAGAAGATTAAAGTCTTTAAAGTCTTATATTGTTGCTGCTAAATCAGGGACCGTCGAGCTTGTCAGTACAGATACCAAAGAAGACTATCAAATTGTGAGAGAGAATAAGGGCAATAGAGATCATGCAATTATTATTGCTTTTGGCCCTATGCCAAACCCAAAATATGCTGTTAGTGTGGTAATTGAAAATGGAGAAAGCGGAGGCTCGGTTGCTGGCCCAGTTGCTATAGAGGTCCTAAATAGCCTAATAAAAAAATGAAAAAGAAGTTAAATTTTAAAAGATTCAGTATTTATTTCGATCCTTATTTATTTATCGCAATCTCATTGCTTTCTATAATGGGGCTAATCTTTTTATACAGCGCATCTCAAGGAGATATTAACACCATTGCCAAGCAGTCTGCTTTTGTTGGCCTAGGGCTATTTTTAATGTTTTTGCTGAGCCAGCCAGACCCAGATTTTTATAATACATTTTCTGGCGTATTTTTAATTTTCTCATTAATTCTTATATTCATAACTATGATTTTTGGTAAAGAGATTAACGGAGCCAAGAGATGGCTAGATCTGGGTATTTTTACACTTCAATCCTCAGAGATTATAAAAATATCTTTACCCATTTTTTTATCTTCTTATTTATACAATAAACCTTTGCCCATCAGTCCTGTTCACACCTTTCTAACTTTAACTTTAATTGGTTTTACTTTTTTATTGGTAGCCAGGCAGCCTGATCTTGGAACTGCGCTTGTTGTTTTAATGGCAGGTGTTTATATTTTATTTTTAGCAGGTTTGAGCTGGAAATTCATAGGAACATCATTTGGACTATTGCTATTATCCTTGCCATTTCTATGGAACAACTTTTTAAAGCCTTTTCAGAGGCAGAGAATTCAAACCTTATTCAATCCAACTGCAGATCCCTACGGAGCCGGGTGGAATATAACGCAATCCAAGATCGCCATTGGATCTGGAGGGGTTGATGGAAAAGGCTATCAAGAGGGATCACAGGCACATTTAGATTTTTTACCAGAGGCAGAAACAGATTTTATTTTTGCAGTTATTGCAGAAGAGTTTGGCTTTGTGGGAGTCTGTATTCTTTTGAGTATATTCTTCTTTATCTTATTGCGATGTTTGTACTTAGCCTTTAATGCAAGAGATAGATTTTGTAGGTTAACTATAGGAGGTCTAAGCCTAGTATTTGCATCAACGTTATTCATAAACCTTTCAATGGTTGCTGGAATTATCCCTACTACTGGGATGCCCCTACCATTTGTAAGCAAAGGAGGCTCATCTTTGTTATCATTCTATATAGCTTTCGGAATAATAATATCAATGGCAACGCATAAAAAATTAATGCAACGATGAAATATTTACAAGCATTTAATGGCTATAATTTTATGAAAAAATATGTATTTATCTTTTTAATTTCTTTTCCTTTGTTTGCAGATTACTCATCTCACCCAGAGGCAGAATCTGTTATTAAAGAATTAACAGATATACATGGCTTTGAAAAATCTTATGTCATAAACATCTTGTCAGATGCAAAGAAACAACAAAAAATAATAGATTCTATTTCAAAGCCGGCAGAATTTACATGGACATGGGATAGGTATAAGAAGTTATTTATAGAACAGAATAGAATCTTAAATGGTAGAATTTTTATTCAAGACAATATTCAAACATTCAAAAAAGTAGAGAAAGAATTTGGAGTGCCTAAAGAGGTGATAACTGCAATTATTGGTGTTGAAACTAGATATGGAAAAATACAAGGAAGTTATAGAGTCATCGACAGCCTTACAACACTAGGCTTTGATTACCCAAGAAGGGCTAAATTTTTTAGGAGTGAGTTAATAAAATTCTTTCTTCTAACTAGAGAAAATAATCTAGATATCCTTGAGGTTAAGGGCTCATATGCCGGGGCTATGGGTTACGGGCAGTTTATTTCATCGAGCTATAGAGCATACGCTATAGATTACGACGAGGATGGTTACGCGGATCTATTTGGCTCTGTTGATGATGCAATTGGAAGCGTAGCTAACTATTTAAAGATTCATGGGTGGAAAAGAAATGGAGATATCGTTCAAAAGGTTGATTTAAATAATGTAAGAAAGCCTTATAGAAATAATGAGGAGTCAAATAAGTTTATACCTTTGATGTTTAGCGAGGGGGTTGATGAGTCTTATATTGTAAAAGACGGAGATACATTGCTTGAAATAGCGATAGCTAATAACATGAATATAAAAGAATTAATGTTACTAAACAGTATCTCAAATCAAAATTTTATTAAAACAGGCCAAAAACTTCTATTAAAGAAGAAAAAAGATATTTATTTTATAGGCGATGATAATTTTATTGCCATTACCAAATATAATATTAGTCACTTTTACGCAATGGCAGTTTATTACTTATCAAAAGAATTAAAAATATGAAAAAATTATTATTATTATCACTCAGTATTTCCTTTCTTCTGGATGCTCAAAGCTTTATACCAGATCCCCCTGATCTAGATTTAAAAAGTTATATTCTAATTGAGCCAAATACAAACACGGTAATAGCAGAATTTAATTCAGATTTTGAAATAGTTCCAGCAAGTATGACAAAGATTATGACTGTATTCATAGCTGCTGAGTATTTAGCTGACGGAGCTATATCTTTAGAAGATGAGACTTTGGTTAGTACAAAGGCATGGAAGATGACAGGATCTAGAATGTTTATTGAACAAGGTAAGAAAGTAAAAATTTTAGATCTTCTTAAAGGAATTGTTATTCATTCGGGTAATGATGCTTCTGTTGCATTAGCTGAATTTTTGGGAGGAGATGAGGAGGGCTTCGTAGATTTAATGAATTCCTATGCGGCTGATTTAGGAATGTATGACACTAATTTTTTTGACGCATCGGGGCTATCAGATTTAAATACTACTACGGCAAGAGATCTATCAATTCTTACATCAAATTTCATTAATAAATTTCCTGAAACTTATGCGCTATATAAAGAAAAGAGTTTTACGTATAACAATATTAAACAACTGAATAGAAATAAATTGCTCTGGAGAGATGATACCTCAGATGGAATGAAAACTGGCTGGACTGAATCAGCTGGTTATTGTTTAGTTGGCTCTGCAAAAAGAGGCGAGATGAGATTGATTACAGTGGTAGCTGGAAGTAGAACAGAAAATGATAGATTTTTAGCATCACAAAGATTATTGGAATATGGCTTTAAATGGTATGTGACCCAAAAAGTTATTGATGCAAATAAAGAGTACCAGAATATTAAAATATGGGGAGGGCAAGAGAAGACTCTGAGCTTAGGTTTTGCAAATGATATTTCGATTACGCTGCCTAGGAAAGATTTTAAGGATTTAAAAATTAATTATAAATATAAAAACAATATCCAGGCACCAATTAGTGTTGGTCAAAAAATTGGAATACTTGAGATTAGTAGTAATGATGAGATTGTTCTAGTAACCGACCTTGTTGCATTGCAGGATATCGAAGCAAAAGGTTTCTTTGGAAGATTATGGTCTAAATTTGTTTTATGGATTTTTAGTCTATTCGGCATGGCAGAAAATGGATCAGATTGAAGGCGTATTTAATGGAAATTTTGATCTAGTAGAAAATATCAAAGTATCTCCCTTTAGTAGGGCTTATACATTTTCTGACAGTGTTTATGAGGTTATCCCTTTCTATAACTTAAAGGCTATAGCCTTTGATATTCATATTAAGAGATTACTAAGAAGTTCAAGTGAGCTCTCAATACCTTTAGACATAAAAAAAGCAAGTGATGAGATGGAGCAACTCATATCAAACTGCTCATCGGTCAATGGCTATGTTTACTACCAAGTAACGCGTGGCGAGGATAAAATTCGTTCACATTTTTACAAGCAATCAACCGATGTTGAGACTTTTGGATATGTCACCCCTTACTCCTTTGAAACAAAAACTTTAAAAGTGATGACCTGTGAGGATATTAGATGGGGTAGATGTGATATCAAATCCACGTCACTTCTTGGAAATGTCATGCAAATGAATTCGGCTCATCAATATGGCTGCGATGAGGTTATTCTGCATAAGGACAATATCTTAAGAGAGGCAGGAGCTTCAAATATTTTCTTTATTAATGATGGAAGTGTTTGTACACCTAGCCTATCTAATAATATATTGCCTGGCATTACCCGCGCCCTGTTAATAGAAGAACTAAAGAAAATAAATATCCCATTAATTGAAGATAATTTTACCCTTGATGATCTCTCATGCGCCTCATCTGCTTGGCTTTCAAGCTCAACAAAAGGACTGGCGCCGATATCAGAAATAGTAAATCTAGAAAATAGCCTAGATACCAAAGATCCTCTATATCTTAGATGCAAAGAAGTTTTTGATAATAAATTTTTTAGTTAACGGTTAGCTTGATTATAAGAACATCTAATTCGTCCCAAAAATTCTTCTTTGTAAGCCCCTTGTTTGCTAAATCAAGCTCAAAAACACTCCTTTGTAAACCAATTAAATCTTTCAATGAATGCTGCTTAATAAAATTAATATAGCCACTTATTTTGTCGCCCCACACTCCAGATTTTTGGAGGCTGGCCTGTGGGTTTCTATTTTGAAGGGCGTTTGCTGAGTTGTTAACAATCTTTCCAACGATCCAAACTAATAATGGAGCGTAATGCCCCTCAGTACTTTTAATAGAATTTACTATTCTTAGAGCGTTTTTTGTATCTCTTGAAATAATCATATCTTCTAATTCAAAAGGTAAAAATTCTGAGGAATCTACAACAGAACCCTGAGCTATACTTACCCCATCTTTATATACTAATTTAAGAATTTGAATTTCATTCTGTTGGGCAACTAAATTGCCAGAATTCATCTCATAGATACTCTGAACAAGCGCAGTTCTATCTTGATCTGATACGAAGCTAAGTTCGTTTTTTAACCAGATTTTTTCTTCAAATGATTTTAATTTTTTACATTCAATTATTAAAGCAGAAATATCCATCTGCTTAACCCACTTAGTGGCAGGGCTTAACTTCTCATTATGCGAGTTAATTATTATCGCAATATTATCCATATTGCTTATATTTGGGATTTCAAATATTTTTATTATTTGATCAGGAATTTTTCCTTGATCATGATTGATTTCAATTACTGTTTTTGATCCAAAAAGAGATCCCCCAGCATTTTCTATAATCACCCGTTCTATATCCTTGAATCCATCCTTATTTATAAATTTTCTTTCAGTAAATCCTTTTACTTTTAAATGTTTTTTTAATATATCTTTAGAGTTATTTTTTAAGATAACTTCAGAACCGTATATAAAAAAAATATTAGGAGATTTATCTAGATATTTTTTAATTGATAGAGCTTCACATTTCAAGGGTGCTCACCTCTATTACTATTTGATCAATAATATCTTTTTGCATGGCTTCTTCAAGAAATTTAGTCATTTGCTTTTGAGCCAATGGGTTTAATTCATTAGACTTGTATCTTTTTTTCGAGTTAAAAGATTTCTTTATGAGGAGGTCTTTTACTTCTATTTCTACTTTCACCGTTAGAGTTAACTCACCCTCAAGAGCTCTTAATGCATTACCAGCATATACATTATATTCTTTTATTGAATAGCCACTTATAGCTAAATAATTATTCCCTTCTGATAATTTATTTGGTTGAGCTTTAAAAAAATAAGTTATTTTATCTTCGAAGTTTTGTGGAATGGATTTATCAAACTCGACGCTTTTAAAATCTGAATCACCAGAGTTAATGGTTACTTGATTGTAGCCACATGAACTCACCAAAAGGGCTAAAAAAACGATTAAACTAAAGGTATATTTGGTCATTAAATTATATTAACTACCTAAGCAATATATATCAAAGAATAATTTTTATATATGTTTTTAAAAAACAAAATTTATAATCTTTTCTTTTATATAGATAGTTTTTTTAATCTCAGAGCTACCTATGTTTGCCGAAACATTATCAATACTTTTTGCTGCAACCTCTATCTCTTCTTGAGATAAGCTTTTATCAATAGTAATTTTTCCTCTTACTTTTCCATTCACTTGCACTACAAGATCAAATTGAGAAACAGTCAATAAATCTTCTCGAACCTCAGGCCATGAAGATTCTATATTCTCATCAGAGAATTCTCCATAGAAATCATTCCATAGATATTCTGATATATGAGGGGCTATTGGATTGAGAGTTTTTAGTAAGATTGTTATAGCTTCGTTTAAGCAGTACCTGCTGGATTCCTTAGCATTAATATCTTTAAAATTATCAGGTATAAAATTTAATAGCTCCATCATTGCAGCAATAGCTGTATTGAAGGCATGTCTTGATTCATAGTCATTCGTTATCTTTAGAAGGGTGCTGTGAGATTTTCTTCTCAAATCACCCTCTTCTTTAGAGAAGCTAGAGGGCTCTTTTATATCTAAATATTTTCTTTCATTAACTAGATTCCAAACCTTTTTTATAAACCTTGATGCTCCTTCTACAGAAGACTCCGACCATTCTAAACTTTGTTCTGGAGGTGCTGTAAACATCATATAAAGCCTAACGGTATCGGCTCCATATTTTTCAATATAAGGCTGAGGGTCAACAGTATTTCCTTTAGATTTAGACATCTTAGCGCCATCTTTTAAAACCATTCCCTGTGTTAAAAGTTTTTTGAAAGGCTCATTGCCTTCAACCATACCCATGTCTCTTAAGGCCTTATGAAAAAACCTTGAATATAGCAAATGCAATATAGCATGCTCAATCCCGCCAATATAAAGATCAACTGGCAGCCAATACTTAGAATTTTCATCAAATATTTCATCTTTATTATTCGAGGAAGTAAATCTAGCGTAATACCAAGATGAATCCATGAATGTATCGAAGGTATCAGTTTCTCTCTTTAAATTGTCTGAAATATTAATAAAATCTTCATTTTGGCTTAATGGTATTGGAGGAGAGCCGGCTGGTAATTCAGGAAGCTTAACTGGCATCTCACTTTCATCTAAAATCCTTGGCTCACCATCCTCATATACAACTGGAATAGGGCACCCCCAATATCTCTGCCTGCTTACACCCCAATCTCTTAATCTAAAATGAACAAGCTCTTCACCTAGATCTTTATTTTTTAACTCAGCAATTATTTTATCTGAAGCTTTCTCTGAAGCCATTCCATTGAAATCACTAGAGTTAATAAGATTGCCTCTTTGCAATACAGGAAGACCTTCTTCATCAGTTGAAATAACTTGCAATATTTCTATTTGATATTTAGAAGCAAACTCAAAATCTCTTTGGTCATGCCCCGGCACACCCATAACAACCCCTGTTCCATAATCCAATAAAACAAAATTTCCGATCCATACTGGTATTTTTTTCCCGGTAAGGGGATGGATTGCACTAATACCAGTATCAACTCCAAGCTTTTCTGCCTTTGCCATATCTGCTTCAGCAGCTTTTGTTTCTTTGCACTTATCTAAGAATTGTCTAATAGAGCTATCTGTTTCAGATAGTTTTAGAGAGATTGAATGATTCGGTGATATAGCTAAAAATGAAACACCAAAAATAGTATCAGGTCTTGTAGAAAATGCTGTTAAATATTTATCAGATCCTTCGATTAGGTATTTAATCTCTGCGCCATTAGATTTCCCAATCCAGTTTCTTTGCATGACTTTAACATTTTCAGGCCAATCAACTTCATCTAAAGACTCTAAAAGCTCATCCGCATAATCTGTTATTTTGATAAACCACTGATCTATTTCTTTAATTTCAATTTGAGCTCCAGACCTCCATCCCTTACCATCAATTACCTGCTCATTGGCAAGAACAGTTTCATCAACAGGATCCCAGTTAACAAATGATTTTTTTCTATAAACCAATCCCTGGTCATAGAACTTTTTAAAGATTACTTGCTCCCATTTATAATAATCTGGTTCGCAAGTTCTTAATTCTTTTGACCAGTCGTAACTTAAACCCAAAGATGCTAACTGCTTCTTCATGTATTCTATATTTTCATTAGTCCATTCCTTAGGGCTAACTTTGTTTGCAATAGCTGCATTTTCAGCAGGCAGACCAAAAGCGTCCCAACCCATTGGCTGAAATACATTAAAGTTCCTCATTCTTTTGTATCTAGATATTACGTCGCCTATTGTGTAATTTCTTACATGCCCCATATGAAGTTTCCCCGAAGGATACGGAAACATTGATAGGCAATAAAATTTTTCTCTACTATCTGGAGTTGCCTTAAATTTATCTTCTTTTAGCCATCCTTCTTGAATGGTTTTCTCAATTTCTTTGGGGCTATATTCAGCTTTCATGTTTTTTCAAGAACTCATTTTCTAAGTAATTTATAGTATGTTTATTATCAACAAAAACATCATCACGCAATAGTCTTTGATGAAGAGAATGATTTGTTTTTATACCTTCTACAAAAAACTCATCTAACGCACTCAGCATTCTTTTAATCGCAGAACCTCGTGAATTTGCTTGGGTAATTATTTTTGCTAACAATGAATCATAGTATGGCGGAACTTTGTAACCACTATATATATGCGAGTCATACCTTATTCCAAATCCACCAGGAGTATGCATTTTTGAAATAGTGCCCGGTGATGGTTGAAAGGTGTCTGGATCCTCAGCATTAATCCTACATTCTAGCGAGTGACCTTTAAAATTTATTCTATTCTGGTCAAGGTCAAATTTCATGCCTAAAGCAATCCTTAACTGTGCTTTTACCAAGTCAAAGCCAGTGATCATCTCAGTTACTGGATGTTCTACTTGAATTCTTGTATTCATTTCAATGAAATAAAAATTATCATTTTCATATAAAAATTCTAATGTTCCAACACCCTCATAATTAATGCTTTTACATAATTTTATGCATGCATCAAATGTTTTCTCTAACGCTTCTTCATTTAAGTTCAATGCTGGAGCTTCTTCTATTATTTTTTGATGCCTTCTTTGCATGCTGCAATCCCTGGTTCCTAAATGAATTGCATTTCCCTTTCCATCTCCTACTATTTGAATTTCAACATGCCTAGGATTCGCTATAAATTTTTCTAAATATATAGTTTCATTGCCAAATGAATTTTTAGCTTCTTGCATGGTAATTTGGGCTAGAGTAATTAGATCTTCCTCTTTTTCAACAACTCTCATTCCTCTTCCCCCGCCTCCAGCTGTAGCCTTTATCATTATTGGATAGCCAACATTTCTAGCAATGGTTTTAAATTTTTCTGGATCTTCTGGTATTTCATCCTTATATCCAGGGACTGTTTGAATTCCTGCTTTTTCTGCCAATGTTTTAGCAGTAATTTTATCCCCCATCATTCTAATCGTCTTAGCATTAGGGCCTATAAACTTAAAACCACTTTTTTCACACATCTCAGCAAAATTCGAATCTTCAGCAAGAAAGCCGTAACCTGGGTATATCCCGTCAACCTCAGTCAATTCAGCTGCTGAGAGTATTGAAGGAACATTAAGATAGCTTTCAGTGGGAGAGGCTGGGCCAATGCAAACAGTTTCATCAGAGAACTTAAGATGTTTTAGATCTTTATCCCCTTCAGAGTATACAGAAACCGTAGATATGCCTAGTTCTTTACACGCCCTTACAGCACGAAGGGCAATTTCTCCTCTATTGGCAATTAGAACTTTATATAGCATTTTAATTAAGCGTTATAATTCTTTGGCCGAATTCAACTGGATCGCCATCTTCAATATCAATTGATACAACTTTTCCGCTAAGGTCTGATTTAATTTCATTCATCATCTTCATTGCTTCAATAATGCACAGAACATCACCTTTCTCTATTAAATCACCAACTTTAATAAATGGTTCTTTATCTGGGCTTGGTTTTCTATAAAAAGTTCCAACAATAGGTGATGTAATAGCTTGACCTATTTCTAATTTTTTATCATCAGTCTTTTCTAGTTCAACATCAGCTGGCTGAGTAAATTGTGTTTGCATGTCTGATCTAATAATATGATTCTCGGTATGACCGCCCCTGAGAATCCTTACTGATTCGTCACCCTGACTTACTTCAATCTCTTTAAGATCAGATTCCTGAAGCATCTCAATTAATTTTTTAATTTTTCTTATGTCCATTTAAACTCCTTTAAATTTTAAAATTGCCTCATTAAGCGCTTGCTCATATCCATTAACACCCAATCCACAAAAAACTTTTTCTGCAACATCTGATAAGTATGAGAAATGCCTAAACTCTTCTCTTGAATAGATATCTGAGATGTGAACCTCATAAAATGGAATAGCAACTCCCAATAAAGCATCTCTAATTGCAATACTCGTATGGGTATAAGCTGCAGGATTTATGATAATAACATTGACTCCGTTATCCTGGGCTTTGTGTATAGAATCAATTAATTCATGTTCAGCATTTGTCTGAAAATGGGTTAGTTGACAGTTTTGTCTAATGGCAATCTCCTTGAGATTCTCTTCAATTTCAAATAGGGAAGTACTGCCATAAAGGTCTGTCTCTCTTTTTCCTAGAAGATTTAAATTAGGCCCATTTAGCAATAATATATTCATAATTAGCAGATTTTAACAGAAATTTGTAGAATTTAGGGGATTTTATTGGTAATTTTATCCTTTTGAATGGGGTAACAAAACCCGTCTTCAGAACATCCTTGATAGTATATCAATAACTCAGAAGAATTAGATGAATCAGATCTTTTTATAATCAAGGTAAGAATTTTTTTTAATATTGTAGTTTTTCCAAAGAACTCATCCTCATATAAGGTTTGATAAGATTCAATAATCTCAAATGGAATACTATTGGTGCCATCATTTATTTCTATACTATTAAGATACATGTAGAAACCCTCTTTGATATCCCATGAGATATGAATATCTTCAGACATTACTATTTGGCTAATAACAAATACATCTTTAGCTAAGGGCGCGCTAGCTTGCTTATCAAAAAGGACCGAGGCATAAGATGGCATAATTAAACTGTATGATGTTAGGATTATTGATAAAATTTTCTTCATTGCTTCAAGAGGATAATCTTGCTAACAATTAAAAGAAAGAATTTTTTTTAATAACAGATTAAAGTGGTTGCATATGATTCGAATATTTTTATTAAATATATTTTTCTTCATCCCGGTATGGCTTTTAAAATTAGTCTATTGGAAAAGAAGAACTCCTATTAGAGGGCGCCTTTTAGATATTCAATCCTCTATCATTTTAGATTTAATTCCAAAAAGCGAATTGCATAAAGTTTCTAATAACTCCATTCAAAAGGTTAGAGATTTAATAATTAAACAAAGAACTAGATATCAGCTTTCTTTAGCGCCAAATAGCGCTGTTGGCAAGATAGATCATTTCATTGAAGATAAAGATACCCTTCTCTTAAGGGAGTATATCCCCAAAAATATAGAGAAGAATAAGGTTGTACTATTTTTTCATGGTGGCGGGTATGTTCTTTCATCAGTTGAGACGCATGATGCAATGGTTTCTTTTATTGCCGACAATTTGGGAGTTAAAATTTTCTCCTTAGATTATAGTCTCGCACCAGAAAATAAATATCCCTCTGCATTGAATGAAGCTCTAGCTGCCTATAATTGGCTTATTTCTATGGGGTATAACTCAAATCAGATTAGCTTATGCGGGGATAGCGCGGGCGGCCATCTTGCTGCCTCATTAACACACCACTTAATAACAAATAATCATCCTGAACCTCATAGCCAGTTACTAATATATCCAATGTGCGATCCATCATGCTCCTCTGAATCATTCACCCTGTTTGAAGAAAACTATCTCTTAACTAAAAAGGCAATGATTTGGTTTTGGGATAAATTAATGTATTCAAATGACAATATGGATGACGAGTGTTTTAATTTAATGAAAGTTAATTTAAAAAAAGAACTTCCTAAAACTATAGTCGTTACTGCAGGCTTCGATCCTTTGAGTGACGAGGCTGAAAAATATGCATATTTATTGCATGAAAAAGGTAACAATGTGAAACAATTGCATTATCCATCTACCTTTCATGGCTTTGCATCAATGACTAGACTAAATTCAGCAAAAATAGCTGTAGTAGATTTTTTAAGAGAATATAAAGAAATATTATGAGTAAGATTTTAGAAATAAATAATTTAAGCATTAGTTTTGCTACTAGAGATGGCTCTTTTAGAGCGGTAAATAATATTAGTTTTGATATTGAGAAGAATCAAACAATGGCTCTTGTTGGCGAGTCTGGCTCTGGGAAATCAGTAACAGCAATGTCCATACTTCAACTGCTTCCAAGACCTCAGGCCGCCTACTCAGTAGAGTCTTCTATAAAGTTTAATAATAAAGAAATAATTAATGCCGCAAAAGAAGATCTTCTGTCTATAAGGGGCAATATTGTTTCTATGATATTTCAAGAGCCAATGACCTCTTTAAATCCCTATCATCGGGTAGGAAACCAAA
>TARA_B110000503_G_scaffold136487_1_pt1 | contig 29234 bp, 31 predicted proteins | sample TARA_B110000503 | Tara Oceans TARA_B110000503 (sample SAMEA4397472) | marine metagenome | biome: Polar Biome; feature: [SRF] surface water layer (ENVO:00010504); material: water (ENVO:00002006), including particulate matter (ENVO:01000060) such as... | depth 5 m | reverse complement strand
CCAGAGCAATGGCACAACTTCCAAAATCAGGTCACTGATAATTTCCGTATAATATCAGACCAAAATCTTCGGGTTTTGGAGTGAGCGGATTATACATGCCGTCCCCCATTTTGGAAACAACGCCTATTCAGCGACCAAAGTGGCCAGCGTGGCGTGGATGCGTGCGATGGCAGCGGAAGAGAGCAAAAACGGAATTCGCGCGAATGCCGTTATTCCGGCGTCAACACGAACACATGCCTGGGATCCACGCCTAAAGGCCGATCTGGGGATATTGGACAGGCTGTCGCGTGAATATCCGTTGGGGCGGATTGTGACCCCGCAAGAAGTTGCGAATGCGGTGTTGTTTTTAGCGTCGCCGCTGGCCAGCGGTACTACTGGCACGTCGATCACGGTGGACGCTAGTTTGACGGCCAGCAATCTGTCGTTTCTGGATGTTATTTCATCGGCTGATGGTTGACGGCTAGCCGCGCACATCAAGTTGCTGAAATTTGTTTTCTGGTTAAAATTTTGTATGGCAGAGTTGTTAGATTGCTTGTGCACAACCCTACGCTTTCAACGTTATAACTGGCCGCAGCTATTGGATCATACGCGTCTTTATGTGACACGGCGGCCTTTACAACAACAAGTGCTGCGTCTTCTGGGCTAATACCTTGGGAATGCAGCTGGCCTAGATCCATCGGTGGCGTTTTGCGGCTGGTCAGCAATATCGTCGCCTGTTCGTTTTCCAGCACGGCGCACAGCCCCATGTCGATGTGGGTGCCCATCATCGAGGCCAGATGGGACTGCTTGTTTTCAAGCTCAAACTTTCCGTCACTGAGATGGCGAATGCGCCCAGAAAACTCAATGGGTGAGCCGTGGTGTTTGTCTGTCTTCGCGCCGATCAAAAGTGTGACGGTGTCGCCCTTTGATATTGCATGACACATCGATGCGGCCTCTGCGTCGTTCAGGATGGCCACGATGTTCTTGCGACCTGTTTCAAGCAAGGGGGCAAGCAACCCGGTGCCGTCGCCAGGTGTGCCGCCGCCGATATTGTCAGCAGGTTCAACCAGTAAGACCGGCCCGTCGCCACGCGGTTCGGTGTCTATGCGGTCAAGAACCGTGTGCAGGGCGGCTTCGGTCGGATAGGCATTGGCCATGTTTGCCTCAAAAACCTTTAGCAGTGAGGTTAGGTAGCCAAGCGCCTTGTCAGGGTTGCCGCTTGTGCAGCAATTGATGCTGAACCCGCAATCTGCGATGTCTGCGTAGGAGTATCCACCCATCACGTTGATGCACAAAATGTCGCGATCCGCGGCCTCTATGGCGCGCGCTTTGGCTTGCACCGATTTCATCGGATCAGCCGATGTGGCAAGCCCGGTAGGGGGGATGACGTAACGGGTGGCAAGATGGTGTTGGGTAACCGCGCGCCCATCCATCAACTGCCCGAATAGCACACCGGTTTGCAATGCAGCCTCGCGCGCATCGCTGTGTGGGTTCATCCGGTAAGAATAAAGACACGTACTATAATTGGTCATGTCTTCGGACACATTGGCATGCAGGTCGATGACTGCGGCGACCGGAATGTTGATGCCCTTGGCATCCAATCGCTGGTGAATTGCCCGCAAAAACGCGCCTTCGACGTCGTCACAATTTTCGCTGACCATGGCCCCATGTAACACAAGGAAAATGCCGTCTACATGTGCGGACTCACGATCAAAGGCTTCGAAGAAATGTTTGTAAAAAATGTCAATTACGTCTTGGGTAACCATGCCAGATGGATTTGCAGCCATTTGAATTGCAGGGACAATTTCCCAGTCTTGCGACCCTGCATAGTCCAGAAATCCGTCTGTGGGTGAGCCGTTTCCGGCGTTCTTAGTTATGACCTCTTGGCCAATATTTAGCCCGCCAACCGCAAACGCGTCCAGCCCAGTTTTTTGATGTAGGAAGGAGTGGGTTTCGTGGAACAATCCCGCCAATAACACGCGCTTACCGCTCATCCCAAGCTCTCCAATTCGCCCGCCTATATTTTGTTGTCCGCCGACAGGTCCTTATCAAGCTTTGCCTGATAAGCTGCACGCGCTTCTTTGTCGACTTCGACGCTTTTGGCAAAATAGATAAACCCAAGGGCGCGGCGGGATCGGGTTTTTGATCGGTTCATTCCCGCCCAATGAATAGTCTTACAATCGTGCATCAAAAAGGTGCCCGCGTGGCCGGGTAAAGCAACGGTGTTTTCTTTGTCATAATCGGTGCCAAAATCGGTCATGCCTTGCGAAAATCCAAGTACATTCGAACGCGCGTGGGGGCGGAAACCTTCCGCCTTGTGCGATCCCTGAACATAATGAAGACAGCCGTTTTCATGGTCGACGTCTTCCAACGCTAGCCAACCCGTGACGGCCTTGGATGGTTTGATATGGAAGAAATAACCGTCCTGATGGGCCGGCGTTGCCTTGCCGATGCCCGGCGGTTTATTGAAATATTCCACGTTCACGCCCTTGACCGCTTCGCCCAACGCGGTTTCGGCCATCGTGCGGATCACACTGTTTTGCAGCAGGTCATCAAAGTAGGGATCGTGATCATGCATATTCATCATTTGCTTGATGCTGGTGCTATCATCGATGTCTTCGTAATACACCTCTGAACTGCCCATCTCTGAAACACGTTCGCTAATGAAGCGATCCAGTTCGACATTGATCTCGGCCATTTTCGCGGCGTCAAATAACGGTTCAACTGTCAAATACCCGTCTTCGTCAAAACGGATTTTCGGGTCCAAAGAATCTGAGAGAGTGGCAGAGTGAAGCATGAGTTTCTTCCCTATTATGCTGTTTCCTGTTGCACAATCAAACCCCAAGTTGTTGAGTAAGTCACGTAGGCAGTCCGGTCTATTTATAGGAATACCGATAATCTGGGCGAATTTTAGGTTGAATTATTATGAATACCAGCATTCAGACGGACCAATTGATCCTTGGAAAGCACCAGTTTGGACGCATTGACCAGCGCATGAAAATTGGTCCGGTAACGTGGACCTTTCATGATCTATTTTGGGTTCATCAAGGTGAAGTCGTCGTGAAATTCCCCAATCTTGGTTGCCAGGAACATTTCGACGCGCCCGCCGGGGTATTGATCCGGCCCGGAACTGCATTTTCCGGGCACGCGATTGGTAGTTTCGCCACGGCATCGATCTGTCATTTCGAATACGCTGGAGCAGAGGTGTGTGACTTCGGCCGTCTGGGGTATGACGTTGTGCGCCAGGACGAGGCGCTGCATGTCCAAAGTCAGGTGCGCTTGGCGATGCAACTTGCCCAAAGGAACGATCCAGATCTGATGGTCCGACGCCAAAGGTTGCTGCACAGTATTCTGGATGGTTTTAACAGCCTGACCACGCGAGGGACTGTTGATAACACCCAGCCCGAAAACCGTCTAACCTATGTCTGGGCGCAGGCCACCGATAACTTGGAAGACATGCGCACACTTAGTGACGTGGCGCGGCTTGCAGGGGTAAGCGAAAGTGGGTTTCGCAAACAACATCGGATTTCATATGACACGTCGGCGGGGGATCATCTGCGCAACCTTCGTCTGACCAAGGGCGAAGAGTTACTGGCCACTACGGGATTTTCGGTTTCTGAAATCGCGGCACAGATCGGCTACCGGCACGGCGAGACATTTTGCACTGCCTTTAAGAAGTCACGCGGGTTATCACCGGGGCAATATCGCCGCTGGTCCAAGCCATTCGCATAGCAGAAAGTTTGATTCATGAAGCTTGTAAAAAAGGTCACGATTTATGCCAACCCGGACCCATTGTTGGTCAGTCGACAAGCGGTTTTTCCGGGCGTCGTGCAATTGGCCGATGACAGCCTTGTGGCGGTATTTTCAATCGGGCAGGCGTTTGACGCCGCAGATCACCGGGCGTTTGTCAGCAAAAGCACCGATTTGGGCCAAAGCTGGAGCCCGCCAAAGCGACTACATAACCATGAGTTTCAGCCGCACCCGATATCAGAGACATTGAAACCGTTGGTGCTGACGGATGGAAACCTGCTGGCCACGGGGTATGGTTTTGTGCGGCCTGACGACCTGACTGCGATTGTCGATGCGGATACATTTGCGGTGCTGCCGCTGCGCAATATGGTAAGCCGGTCCACAGATAATGGGCAAAGCTGGGACGCGCCGCGCGTGATTGATATTGGCGGTCAACCGCTTGAAATGTCTGGCCCCTGCATTAGTTTGAAGTCTGGTCGGATTATAGCAGCGGCCCCACCATTTCATCTAGGTGCGGATGGGCATTCTGGTTGGATTGTCTTTAGTGATGATGGCGGCGAAAGCTGGGCGAAGCTGTCCACTTTCTTTGAAAGCCCCGGTGGCAACGTGGCCGCGTGGGAATGTCGATTGTGCGAAACGAATCTGGGGTGGGTGGTGGTGCTTTTCTGGGCCTATGACAACCAAGAAAAATCCAACCTTAACAATCATATGGTCGTGTCAGAAGACGGCGGCCAGACATTTGGACCCGCGATTGATACTGGTGTGCATGGGCAGGCGTCAAATCTGATCGCGTTGGGGGATAACAAGGTTTTGACGATCCACGCCCACCGCGAAGATCCAGTTGGGCTTTGGGTGCGTCAGGTCGATATTGGTGCCAATGGATTTAGAATTGAACGCGAGCTTAACCTATTTTCAGGCAACGCCACGACCAATGGCATGGGCAGCGACGCCACTAACATCAAAAAACAATTTGGTAGTTTGAAATTTGGGCAACCATCGCTGTTGCCCCTGTCGAACGGGCAAGTTTTTGCAGCATGTTGGATGGTTGAAGACTGTCAGCACGTGATCAATGGGTTCATTCTGGATCTCTGAAAAGCCGAGTCAATTGCCTAAACTGACAGCCGCGCAAATTGCAGGCTCATGGCGTGGTTGTCGCCTGCGTAATAGGTCACCAACACATCGCCGTCGGGCAGGGTGGTGGCAAAGGGCAAACCGAACCCCCACATTTCCATCCCAGCCAGCAAATCCCCTGTGTCCTTGGATTTACTGTCTTTAGGTGAGGCGTGTGTGTAGATGACGACCTCGCTGGCTGGATCAAAATCACCGTCAATCGCGGGCGTAATTCGCGCACGAATACATTGATCACCAAACCGATCAACCCAGGCCAATACAACACGTCCATCTGGTAATATTGCCGGTGGCCCAGCCTGATCTGCAAATCCCAAATCTTGTGGGGCAGACCAGGTTTCCGCGTGGTCCACGCTTACGCGGCGAAACACGTTTTGATATTCTTCCGTGCGTCTGTCGTAGGTCCACGCAAAACTGGCCACCGTGCCATTTGGGTTAACGCCGCAACGTAAATCCCAGTTAAAGATGCGCCCGGTTTTGTCTTGGGCAACGGGCTTTGGCCCCGACCAGCTGACGCCATTATCGGTGGATCGCAGGAATACTGCACGTTGATGCCACGTCGAAGCGTCACTGTAATGTTTGTTGGTCTCGATACTCATCGCCAGTGACCCGTCGGCGAGACTCAGGATCGGGTTGGTCAAGCTGGGTGGGCCGATGTCATCTGGCATCGAAACCTTGCGCCAAGGGGACCAAGACGTTGCGCTATCATGGGACTCCGCCAGTAAAATAGCCATCGGAAGGCAACCTTCGGTATCGGCGTTGAACAGTGGCATTCCAGGGTAAGTGGTGCGGTCGACCCACATGGCGGCGGCCAATATATGGCCCGGTGACAATTGCGTCAGATAGCACAGCTTTAGCGTCCCAAATTTTCCGTCAACGATGGCTTTGGAAAAAGGCGTAGTCGGTTTGCCCCAGCTATGACCACCGTCACTGGACCGGTACATTTCGATTTGTTCGCGATCACTATCTTTGTCATCCCCGGCGCGCCCGGTGGCCAAAAGCGTGCCGTCTTGAAGCGGTGTGATTGTTCCAAACGTGATGCAAGCCCGCGCCGTTCCGGCATCACCTTGGGCGAGTGTTCCTGTGTCGACGATATGCATTATTAAAGCTCCCAGAGATTTAATCAGCGGTGTCCTTGCCGGTCTTACCGGACCATCCCATCAGCAATTTTGCTTGGCCTTCGGCCTCTTGCGCCAGTTTGACATCTTTGAAGACCCGCATGACGCATTGTGGTTTCTGGCGATCAATCACATCATAAACAAGATGGTAGCCAAGCTTATCCATAATCGGCCCAATCCAGCCCGCGCAATGGTCGCAATACCGCGCCATCGGTTCGGCATCATTGTCCATGACTTTACCAAGGCTAGGACAGGCGTTCATCCGCAGTTCTAGCCGATCGTTGTTTAGGTCAAGGTCAAGATCGCAGTTTTCTTCTACGCGGATGTGATCCCAATATTGCCGCATACCCTCAAGACCCTTTTCGCGAAACAATTCTAACGTATGGCGTTCCTGGTTCTTGCTGATTTCCAGCCAATAAGCATGCAAAGCGTCGTCGCCTTGGGTCTCAAGGAACTTGAAAACTTCGTTATAAAATTTGGTGAAATGATCGCTGGGTATCATGGGCGTCTACGGATTATTTGGCGGCAAGATCCGGGGCTGGTAATTTCGGTGTCGATCGCAAATGGGGTGCCTTGCGCAAGGGCGTGGTTAGTCTTGATTGTCTGGTCGCAAAAATGATCCGAGACCTTGCCCGCGATCTTTTTGACATGGGCGTAGGCGGTGCAGTGGCTAACTGTCAGAATAACCTCATCCGTTTCGACATTTATGTGAAATTCGGCACCTTCGCGTTCGAAGAAATGGTGCCAGTGTTTAACAAGTTCACCCACGTTTCCAGCCAGCAAATGGCTGCGGATGTCTGCGTAGACGTCATGACCGACGCGGGCGAAGATCTGGTCCATGACGTCGATGCCGTAGTTCTTGATAATGAAATCAATGGTGGTGTCGGTCGCGCCGTGGAAATCCATGTGGACGTTGCCGCCTTCGTTATAGCGCAGGGGTTTGTCGTCCGGGGTCATCATACTGTGCGCTCAAATACGGCTTTGCCACCGACGTAAGTGGCATTCACGGCCAAAGTTTCGGGGTCCAGCACAGCGAAATCGGCCAGTTTTCCGGGCGTGATGCTGCCCAAGTCGGCTTCGCGCCCAATCACGCGGGCCGGGACAAGGGCGCTGGCGGTGGCAGCGCGCGTAAGGTCTTTTCCGCTGTACGATAGATAGTTCAACATCGCCTCATGCGAGGTAAGCGACGACCCGCACAGCCCGCCGTTGTCGTCACGCACAGCTTTGCCTTTGGCGCTGGTCAACCAATAGCCGGGATAAGCCTCGAACCGGGCGCCGTCGCCCCCGGCGTATTTGATGGAATCGGTTTCCAAAAATACCCGTTCCGGTGGCAGTTGCGACAAAAGTTTCACAAGTTTTGGGTGCACATGAATGCCGTCGCAGATTACCCCAAGTGCAAGATCAGGTTCTGCCATCAAGGCATCGGGCAATGAGAACGGGTGAACGCCGCTGTTATCGGGGGGCAGGGACTTTGTGACGTTATACATGTGGGTTACGGCATCAATACCCCAGGATACAAAGCGCGAGATGTCATCGGCCAAAGCGCAACTGTGCCCTAGGTGGACGGATACGCCAGCCTGTTTCATCAGCCGAATAAAGGCTTCAGCACCTTCCAGTTCTGGCGCGACAGTGACAGCCAAAAGCTTACCGTCTGCGGCATCGATCAACTGGTGGCCCAGATCAAGCGTCGGCAGCAATAGGTTCTCTAGGTTATGGGCGCCAGGTGAGCCAAAGCATGGCCCTTCGCTATGGACACCTAATGCGCGTGCGCCAGTTGCTTGCGCACATTGCCCTGCCAAATCTGCCAATATGCCCGCGGTTTTAGACGGGGCAAGAGAGCCGATTGTCGGCAAGAACCCTGTCACACCGTGACTTGGTAAAAGGGTGGAACTGTCTGCAACGCATCCTGGTGTTGGTTCATGATAGAAATTGACGTCAAAGCCATGCTGCAAAACGTCAATCATGCCGGGGAACAGAATTTGACCACGACCGTCGATGGTTTTCACATCCGATCCGGTGGTTTCCGTCGGGGACAAAATCGCCGAAATCCTTTCGCCTTCAATCAGTAAATCTTTGCGAACTGACCCGTCAGGCGTTATGATTACAACGTTCGTCCATTTTTGTTTGACTTGCATAAACTTGCCAATCCTAATATGTTATTATGTTAACGATGTAAGTAGCAATTTCAAGGTGCAAAAGAATGGTAAGGCCCTGCGTCTGCGTGACCGGCTCGACCCACGGAATTGGTTTTGCGATCGCTAAAGCGTTTGCAAAATCGGGCGCACGGATCGTGATAAATTCGCATGAGGCAGATACCACCGCTGCGCGTGAATTGGGGGCGTTGACGGAATGCCACTTTGTGCAGGCGGATTTATCAAATGTAGAAGGCGCAAATCATTTTATCGAACAGGCGCATCAAAGATTGGGGTCGCTCGACACATTGGTGAATAATGCGGGTACGTTTACCGATGGCGACTTTGGCACGCTTGATGCCCAGATGTTTGACCGCGCGTTTGACCTGAACGTCAAAGGATATTTGTTTGCCGCGCAGGCGTTTGCGGCCAAGGTATCAGGCGATCAACAGGGTGCGTCGATCATTTGCATCGGCTCTACCAATTCCTTAGCGGCCGAAAAGAACAGCGTTATTTATGATAGCACAAAGGGCGCAATATTGATGATGGTGCGGTCTTTGGCCGTATCGCTGGCCGAAAGGGGCATTCGGGTCAATGGGATTGGCCCCGGTATCGTGGAAACGCCGCTTACCCAGGCGGGGCTTGATCAGGGCGACACTCGCAAAGTTTTGCGACGCCAGATTCCATTGGGCAGGATCGGTCAACCCGATGATATAGGGCCGACTGCGGTGTTTTTAGCGTCTGAGGCTGCGGATTACATCACGGGGCAAATGCTTTATGTTGACGGTGGGATATCGGCCCAGCAAATGTCATGGGATGCGCCGGGATGAGCAAAGATCTGGGCCCACGTCATCTGCAATTGCGTTCGATCCTTTTTCGGCGTTGGAAAAAGCAAGGGCTGGGGCCGGGCGACAAAATTGAATCACAAAATGAGATCATCAAATTTTGTGATTTTTCTTTGATAACGGTCATGAAAACGCTCAAGGACCTAGAGGCAGAGGGCGTTATTCGTCGCCAAGTTGGCAAGGGGTCTTATCTGGTCAAAACGCCGTGGGCCGAAGCCCATTGGCGCATAGGGTTTTTCTACAACCGCGAGATCGTAGGCGGTGGAATATTTGACAATGCGTTTTACACACGAATGGTAAGCGCAATTGAAAAGGGCGTGGTATCAGACGGGCACGAATTTGTGCTTGGCAGCTTCACACATGACGCTATGCCAACGAACCTTTGGGACGCGCTGGATGCAGTTGTTCTGACAGGGATTACGGATCGCACGAACACCGATGGTTTGGCGGAAACGACAAGCCAGATCAGCCTGATTGATCTGTTCACGGACGCCTTGCCTTTTCACAGTTTTAGGCTGGATTTTGCATCTCCTTTTGTTGATATGTTTCAGAGGTTCAAGGGCAAGTCTTACAAATACCTGTATCTGGATTCAGAGATTTTATCACCCGAGCAAGCTGCACGATTGAAAGGGTTTCATGATGCGCATCGGGGAGGGGACCCGGCGGCGGACGTATCCATAATATGCGTTAACCAAGAAGTTGGAGCAGAAGATACAGACGCCATGATGGCCAAGATCGCCGAATTTCAACCTGACGTGGTTTGCGGCTATGTGCATCGCAATTGGCGCGATATTATCGCAGCGCAGCATTCCGCAAAAACACGGATTTATGGGTTTGCGTTGGATTCTGAAAAGCCGGGATTTGTCGTCAAAACGTCCGAATGGATGGGGCAGGTTCTGCCAGAAATCTATGAACATCTCGCCAACCGACAATCGGCGACTGAACACCATGTTTACCCCGCAAAATTTGTTCCCTGAAACCGACCAAACAGAGAGAAACCATGCTGAAAATTATCAATGCGGGCGCAAAGTCCGATCTTCCGTTTAGCCCGGCAATCATTGCGGGTGACCTGATGTTTGTGTCTGGGCAAGCCTCTGTCGATCCTGACCGCGGGGTAATTATTTCTGGCACGTTTGAAGAAGAAATGCGCCGTTCAATTGAAAATTTAAGATCAATACTAGAGGCCGCGGGTCTGTCGTTGGACAACGTCATCAATGTGAAATCTTATGTGGCCAATCAAAGCGACCTGGCGGCCTATAACAAGATTTATGCAGAGTACTTCAGCGCACCTTTGCCCACACGCAGCACCATTATGGGCGTTCTTGGAACCTTGCTACAGTTTGAACTTGATTGCATTGCCTGTGTTTCAACCACACGCCAGAACGCGTCATAATCCGCGCATAAAGTCGAACAATTGGTCCAATGATTGCGGCAGTTTTTCATGCCCAAAATCAGGGTAGATCCGCATCGATTTTTCCGCCGTTATGTTGTTATACGCGGCAAATTGAGTTGAGGGCGGGCAGATTGTATCCATCAGCCCAATCCGCCACAGAACTTTGGCTTTGATGCGCGGTGCCAGGTGCTGAATGTCAATGTAGCCCAAGGCCTCAAAGACGTCGTCTTGGCGTTCGTGCAGTGGGTCATTGCGACGAAACCAATCCTGCAATTCGAAATAGGCGTCTTTGGCTTGATCAATTTCCCAGACCCGTTTGTAATCCGTCAGAAACGGGTAACACGGGGCGATCCGTGCGATGCGGGGTTCAAGTGCGGCACAAGCAACGCTAAGGCCGCCCCCTTGTGAACCACCCCAAGCGCCAACGCGGTTAGCGTCCACGTCTTCCATATTCATGGCGATCCGGGCGATCTGCACCGTGTCTAGGAAAATGTTGCGAAACAGCAGGTTTTCAGGTCGGCCATTTATGGCGTCATCCAGACCACGCACGATATGACCGCGCAGCGTGTTTCCTGAAACAACGCTGTTATCCTGCGAGCCTCCCCCCTGACCGCGGCAGTCCATGCCAAAGTAGCTGAACCCTTCGGCGGCCAGTGCCAGCATCGGGCCTTCTGCCCAATCGCCAATTTTGTCGGCGTAGCCATGAAATTGCAAAATTGCCGGGTGGGGGAGTGGCGCGGTTTTGGGCCGCACATATTTGGCATGAATTCGCGCGCCGCCGATGCCGGTAAAGTAAAGATCGAAGCATTGTGCGAAGGATGTTTCGAACTTTGACTGGACCAGTTCAATATCCGGTGCAACATCCGCGAGCTGTTCAAGACCCGCCCCCCAGAACGCATCAAAATCATCTGGTCGCGGGTTTGTTCCGCGGTATGATTTTAGGTGATCCATTGGTAGATCAAATGTCAGTGGCATGTGCGGATGCTCCGGTTGTTTTCTTCAGGCAGGCGGTTAAAAATAGGTCAACACGCCATCGGTTACATCATAATCATCGTTCACCACAGGAATGAACCGCCATTTGTCAAATGCGGTGCAGGGGTGCGAAATGCCTGAACAGATCATATCACCGACTTGCCAATCTGAATTCGGGAAAAATCGCACATAAGCGTGTTGATCGTTAGTGTTGAAGATCTCGCAATCGCCGATGTCCAGAAACCCGGTTCCCGGCCGGTAGCGTTTGAAAGGCACCGGTAGCCCTGCATCAAACGGTACATCACGCTTGCCCATGGTCAGAAACCCAAGCCCCGGTTCGGGCAGGGACTGCACGTAGGACCAGACCTCTAATGCAGGGCGAAACTGTGCGTTCCAAGGGCGGTTCGGGTCATGGCGCGCTTCTTCCTGGGCCGTGCGGTAAGCGCCATGATCGTTGGTTACGTAGCAGCCACTGCGCAACAGAACCCTTACTGGAATGTCCATTTTCAACGTGTTGAAACGTTCCGCGATTATGTCAAAATAGGATGAGCCCCCCCCCGTTAGGATGAATTCTTCCAGTCCCGCATAGGACGATTTTGGAATGTTTTGGGCGATGTCGAGAATGAGATCAGAGAAAGCCGTAACGGGGGTCGCACTTTTGTCGAGACCCGGGATTGCCCCTTCAAATGCACCGATGCCACAGAATTTGAAGTGACTTGGGTGCCGCGCGATCTCTCCGATCAACGCAAGGGCGTGTTCCTTTTTGCGCAGCCCTGTGCGGCCACCAATCGCGCCGATTTCGACCAGCACGCCGATGGGGCGGCCTTGGGCCATGGGGATGAGGTGGCTTTGAATGTTTTTAAGCTGGGCGATAGAATCCACAAAGCAGAAGAATTCGAAATTTGGGTCGGCGTTCATATCTGCGACAACGGACAGCACGTTGGCTTTCCCCACCAATTGGTTCGCCAAGACGATGCGGGTGACACCATAGTGGTGCATCACCTGAACTTGGTTAACCGTTGCCGCCGTGACACCCCAAGCGCCGTGTTGCAGCTGTTCGTCAAACAATTGCGGGCTCATCGTCGTCTTGCCATGGGGCGCCAAAGACAAGTCATTTTCGCCCAAATATTCCGCGAAAATCTTGCTGTTGTGGTCAAGATTACTGCGTTTAAGAACCATCAAGGGCAGGGGCATATCCTCGGCAAGGACATTCCAGTTTTTGTCGGCGATGTCGGCCAGCGCAAATGGTGCGGTTGTGCCCGGAATGCCCTTGGTGCGCCCATCCAAAACGGTCTGGCGAACTGACGCTATGTCCATTGCCCTAGAGACCATCAAAAGCCGCAAGCATTTTATCTGCGTATTGCGTAACGGCCAAAACGTCCGCGCCAATGTTAAGGAAGTTATAGCCCATGCCCGCGTAGCTGGCGACATTTGTCGGGTCGCTGACTGTGGCGGCCACTTTGTTGTGTTTGCGGGCGGTTTTGGCGACGAGTTCGCGCATTTTTACGATCTCGGGATTATTTAATTGTCCGGGGATACCCATGGCAACCGACATGTCGCCGGGTCCGAAGAACAGGCCGTCGACGCCTTCAAGCGCTGCGATTTCGTCCAAATCATCCATAACTTCGGGGTCTTCGATTTGGTGCAGGACACAGCGGTCGCTATTGGCAGTTTCCAGATACTCTAGAAAAGGAACGCGGGTATAAAGTGCGTCGTTATTTCCGCCATCCACGGGCCGTCTGCCAACCGGTGAAAACTTGGTCATGTCGCGCACGTTTGTCGCGTCTGCGATGTTCATGACATGGGGGACGATCAGCCCCGTCGCGTCCATTTCTAACGGGCGGATATAGTCACTGTAACTGCCGCGAGACACACGGACGAAGGCATCTACGTCGTGGATTTTTGCGGCGCGTATCTGATGTTCCATCGTTTCAAAGCTGCCAGAGCAATGTTCAGAACACAGCCAGATTGCGTCGGGTTGGGCCATGGCGAAAATTTCCGCAATTTTGGCGTCATTTGTGTTGAGCTTAAGGACGCGGGCCACGCCGCCTGCGCGAATGGTGCGCATGACGCGGCTTTCGCGCATGTGATATCCGGTTGGTTTTCCAGCGGAATAAGATTTTTCAGACATAATTTCCCTCATTCAAAAATGTTATTTGGCGGTATATCCGCCGTCGACCGGAATGTTTGTTCCTGTCAGGTAGGCAGAGGCGTTTGAAGCCAAAAACACTATCGCGCCCTTTAGATCGGTGTCGTTTGCCATGCGCCCAAGCTGAGTTCTGGCAGAGTATTTTGCAATGAACGGCGCGGGTTGCCCAGCTTCGTAGCCGCCCGGGGATAGGCAATTGACCCGCACATTATCAGGCCCAAGGACGCTGGCGGCCCAGCGGGTAAAGTTGATCATGCCGCCCTTCTCAAAGAAATAGATAGGGGACGGATCTGGCATCATATCTGTGCCAGCGTAATTGTCCATTTCGATGCCGACAATGCCCATCATCGAGCCGATGTTGATGATCGAACCCGACTTTTGCGCCTTCATGTTTTGGGCGAACAGGTGAGTGATTTTGAACAGGGCCGAGGCGTTGACATGCAGGCTGATATCGTAAGCTTCCAGATCATGGGCCCAACCATCGTGGGCCGAGCGTGTCACCGCGTTGTTCACCAAAATATCGCAGGTGCCGCATTGTGCAATTATATCAGCGTGGAGCTTTTCAATAGAGGCGTCTGACGCCAAATCAAGATGCATCGCCGTAACATCATACCCCCGGTCGCGCAGGCTTGTCGCAACGACTTCCAGTGCTTCAACACCGCGCGAGGCAATGAAAGTTTTCGCGCCGGCTTCGGCCAGCGCCTCTACAATTTGGCGTCCATAAAGCCCGGCACCACCGGTCACAAGGGCGACTTTTCCTTTAAGAGAAAAGGTGTCTAGTACCGACATTATGCGTGCTCCAGATCTTTTAAAAATATCAATTCACCGCCCTGATCGCGGCTTTGGATGCCCGCAATTACCAGCTGCATAAGCTCTTTGGTTTCGGACCATGGAACTGGGGGCGTGCCGGTGCGCAGATAATCCACAAAGGACATCAATTGTGCTTTGAACGCGCCGTAGCTGTCGGCCATTTTCAATTGCGCGCCGCCGTGGGTTCCCGCCAATGTCATCATCCCGGCACCACCCGCCAAGTCGTAGATATTCACCAGATTGATGTCGACGCCGTCGCGGTGGTGAAGATGCACAATGTTCCTGTCTGCGTCCCCGGTGTTCTGGACAGAAATAAAGCCCGGACCCACAATTGGATAAACCGCTTCTAGGGCGTGAATGCCGTAGGTTTCCCAGCTTTTGGCCATGGTGAAATTCACGTAGCGCAACCTGCCCAATTCATGGGTCGCGCGGTGATAGGGCGCGAATTCTTTGGCGAACCGCATGGCGGACGAGCTGATGAACGGTTTGCCCTGATCTGCCCAATCGGAAAACACCGCAAGGTCGTGGCGGTTGTTGCACAGTGGCTTGTCGACAAACACAGGGATGCCCGCGTCAATAAACGCACGGCACCGCGCGACGTGTTCTTCGCCCTTATCGGTCGCAACCAATACCGCATCGACGTGCCCAATAACGTCTTCGGCTTTCGCGGCGATATTGTCGATCATCGCGACTTTGGCGACCTGTTGTGCATCGGCCGGATCGTCTGTCCAGACATGGGTGACCTCTGCGCCGTCGATCCCAAGCGTGTCTGCCGGTTGTTTGGCCATATAGTTGCAAATTGCGGGGTAGGGGCATTTGGCCAATGCGTCGCTGTCGTAGCGCCCATTGATGATCATGCTCCACGAATAGGGATGACCATTGCCCTCTGTCATGCCCAGCATCGCCAATCTGATCGGTGTCTTCTTGATTGGAAAATTTGGCATTGCGTGATCCTTGCTTACCATGCGGTCCACCCGCCATCTATCGGTAGGGTGTGCCCGGTAATATAGCTTGCCGCGTCTGACAACAAAAAGGCAACCGGCCCTGCGGTTTCATGCGCGCGCCCTACGCGGCCCAGCATTGTATCTCGTTCAAGGTTTTCTATGAATTCTTCGGGCAAGTTCAACCTTTCAATGTTTGGAAACGGCCCCGGTGCAACTGCGTTCACCCGAATGTTTTGCGGGCCATAATGGGATGCCAAATAGCGTACCATCTGGATCATACCGGCCTTTCCGGCACCGTATTCAATTGGGTTGCGTGTGATGCCCGACGGGTAATTTGCCTGATTGGGTGAAACGAGGCCAAACATTGATGCGTACATCACGATACTGCCCGCGCCCTTCATGTGTTGTGCGGCTTGGCGCGCCATTAGGAAGGGGCCAGTCAGGTTGATCCGGTTTGCCGCATCAAAATCATCGCTGGTCAGATCATCAATAGGCTTGCCAGAGGCCCCCGAGGTTGCATTCACCAACCCGTGCAATCCGCCAAACCGTTCGGCGCAGGCTGCGACGCCGCTGATAATAGACGCCTCATTGCCAACATCAAGCTTTTGCCCCCAGACATCGCCCTTAGGGGCATCGGCGCGGATAAGCTGGATGGCTTGGTCTAATTGATCTTGGTTCGTGTCGCCAATGCAAACATTTGCACCCTGTGCGGCAAGCAATTGGCAAAGCGGCACGCCCAAGTATCCCGCACCACCGGCCACAAGGATTGTTTTGCCTTCAAGGTCGGTCAACACGCGCGCGCCATCTAATGTTCCAATTCAATTATTCTGCGTTCATCCCACGATTGCTTTGCTGCCAAAGCAAGGCGCAGGTTCACATACGCTTCTTCCAACGTTGCAAGATGACACGTCCCGCCTTCCAACGCGTCGAGCATATAGTTGGCCTGCATGGCAAAGCGCGCTTGGTGCGCCTCCATCGGGACCAAACCATCCATAAAGTCGCGGATTTCGGCAGGTTCGGCGGCGTCACTGTTGCGATAGACTAGTTTGGAATGATCCAGCATCAGATTGCCAGTTGTACCGATGAATTCTTGCTGATTGGTATTGGGTTTTTGAAACTGGTTTATCGTTACATTTGCCATTGCCCCGCTTTCAAAACGGATATTGATCAGGCAGGCGTCTTCGGTTTGGGTGCCTTGCAGAACCAGACGATCATACATGCAACTTACCTGTTTGGGCCTCCCCGCAATCCAGATGAGCATGTCAAACAGATGGCTTGCCGCGTCTAGAATCGCGCCGCCACCCATTTCAGGTTTCGCATAATAGGTAGACTGGAAATCGGGGCGGTATTTCGGAAATTCCTGCGAAGAGTTCATGTAGATGAGCTTTAGATCGCCAATCTTTCCAGCCTGAATTTGCGCGCGTAACTGTTGCAATTCATCGGCAACGCGCCGTGTGAACCCCACGCGCGCCAACAAGCCATTACTGCGGACTTGCGCAAGCGTTTCACGCACACCGTCCAGCGTTACCGCAAGTGGTTTTTCGACCATAAATGGCAAGTTGGCCGCAACACATGCGTTCATCAACGGGATATGCATATGCGCCGGGGCGCAGATGACGGCCAGATCAAAAGAGGTAAGATCCGCGTCGCCAATATCTGAATAGCTGTGTGAAATGTCAAAGTTTTGGATCGCATCCGCCCGTTTTTTAGGGTCGGGTTCAACGATGGACAAAGCGGCGCGCCCGGTTTGGGTGTAGCCCTTCAAATGCCGCAGCCCGATGCCTCCGGCGCCAATGATCAGGACCCTGCGAATGACACTTCCCCTTTGCAATTCGTGACGTCCCATAATGCGCAGTGGTGGTTTGACTCATCTGAATAACTGGTTATTATGTTAATATGATATCTTAGCATGTCAACTGATATGGTGCTTGAGCAAAAGTTCGGGATGGTGAATAAATTTGGGGGGGGGAACGTGCCGGATAATGTTCGTAACGTTGACGTAATAAATCAATGCAAGTCGCAGCTGAATTCAGCGGCGATTGCAGATACTTTGGACGGTTTGGGATATCACAATCAAGTCGTGCAACCCGGGATCGCCGCGTTGGACCCATCTTTGATATTGTGCGGATTCGCCCGTGTTGGCCTGTACATGCCGATCTATCATGACGACGAAAATATGCGCGTGTACGAACATGAGATTGCACTGGTAGATAGCCTGCTGCCCGGCGAAGTTGTGGTGTTGGTCTGTCATGGCAATCAACGCATCTCGCCTTGGGGTGAGCTGCTGTCTGAACGTTCGACCCATCTTGGGGCGGCGGGATGTCTGACCGATGGTTGCGTCAGAGATTCGGTTCAGATCAAGGAACTGGGGTTTCCTGTCTACACAAGTGGTACAAATCCGGCGGACACAAAATTTCGCGGCAAGATGATGATGGCGGATGTGCCCGGCGAAATCGGTGGCGTGTCTGTGTCGCGCGGGGATCTTGTTTTTGGTGACCCAGACGGAATTGTTATCGTTCCTGCAGAGGCAGTTGAGCAAGTCATTGAAAAGGCTCTTGAAAAAGTAAGTGCAGAAAATACGGTGCGCGACGAAATCCGATCGGGTGAAGCGTTGGGTGACATATTTGAACGCCACCAAATTCTTTAATGACAGAGGTGGGGTCTTGTCAGAAAACGCAAAATTTGCAAATACCGCGATTTTCTTCATCGCTGAAGGGCGGTAATTGATGCTTTTGGTCGACCAAAAATGAATTTGTTGACACCAAACATGGGCTGTGGTCCTCTGTATGGGCATCAGCCGGGGGGAATCGTTACTGTGCAGGGGGCAAGCTCAGCTTCAAACATCGCCAACAAACTGGCTGCTGACGTCCATGATGGGGCGCTGCAACCGGGCGATATGTTTCCGTCTGAACGTGACCTTTGTGAGCGTTTTGGCGTCGGGCGCAGCATAGTCAGAGACGGGATGACCATTTTGCAGGGCATGGGCCTTGCAGACCATTCCAAAGGCAGACGCCCGCGGGTGGCAGAACCAAAATTATCCCGCGTCATGCTGGCCGCGTCCGATGCGGCACATTTCTTTTTTAAGGATAACGAAGGGCGCGCGCATCTTCAGCAAGCACGATTGTTTCTAGAAACGAGCATGGTGCGGTTTGCTGTTGAGAACGCATCAAATGCCAAGATTGCCAAGATGGTCAGTGCAATTGAAGAATGCGAGGCAAATCTGGATGACATTGCTGCATTTCGCATTGCAGACGTCAAGTTTCACCGGGCTTTGGCCGAGGTGCCGGGCAATCCGATCTTTGTGGCCCTTCACGAAACATTCGTCGACCGGCTGATGAAGGGCGCGCCCATCCACGAAGATTCTGTGGCGCATAACCGGGCCAGCAATGCGGGACACAGAAATATATTGTCGGCCATTTTGGCCAAGGATTCAGAGGCAGCGGTGCAGGCCCTGACGTCGCACCTGATACGAAATTACGAATTCCATTTTCAGCAATCCCTAAACAACGAAGCAAAGGAATACTCTTAACGAAAATTCTAACTAGCCAAAACCAATGGAGGAACTAATGTTAAATCAAATTTCAGGAATCGCGCTTGCCGCTGGCCTGTTTATGTCCAGTGCGGGGCTCGTGTCCGCACAGGCTATAAACGACGAGCCATTGTCGGACCCTCGCGTGCGTCAGGCCATTGCCTACGCGATTGATATGGACACGATTGTCGACACCCTGCTTGAGGGCAAAGCAATTGCCGCTGACAGCATGTTGCCAAACGGCCCGCATAAACCGGCCGGTCTTAACGCATATGCCTATGACCCAGATAAAGCTCGTGAGCTTCTTGCAGCGGCCAACTGGGATTCTGACCGCGAGCTGGATATGGTTTACTACTACGGTGACCAGCTTACTGCCGATCTTATGGCAGCCGTTCAGGCATATCTTTCCGATGTTGGCGTCAAAATGACGTATCGCAAACTGGAAGGTGACGTTGGCGCACAGCTGACAACACGACCAACCAATCCAGTCGACGGTATATCCAATATTGACTGGGATCTGGGCTATGGCGCCGCGGCTGCGACCGCTTTGCAGGAATACTATAACCCCTACAAAACTGGTGGTACGTCCCACACACCAGGCAACGCTGAACTGGATGGTTTGATTGATGCGATCAATGCGACCGCTGATCCAGATGCGCAGCGCCCAGCCTATTTCGCAATCCAGGAATACTGGAACACCAATCTTGACGCGCTTCCACTGTATTATCAGCAGCTCTTTATCTACGAGAGTAACAAGCTGAACCGGAACGGTCATGGTTATGGTAACGAGCAATACAACTATGACTTTGGTATTGTCGATTGGACCATGGAGCCCGATGCGAACGGCAAGCAGATTATGTATACCAACACTGCACCGCCGCAATTTTTCGAACTTCCTTGGGCAAACCTAGGAATTTGGATCACCTCCAAGATAGTCTTTGATAAGCTATTGTCAGCAGACGGATCCCTTACGGTGAATGGCAGCCAACTTGCCGAAAGCTATTCGGTTGGCGCAGACGGCATGTCCGTTAGCTTTACGCTAAAGGACGGGCTTACATGGCATGATGGGTCAGCTTTGACCGTTGCCGATGTAGAGTGGAGCGTTAAGACTGCGTTGCGTGTTCCAAATATTCACGCGGTCGTGGCCAACACCTTCACATCAATCGATGGTGGCCAAGCTTATCGTGATGGAACTTCCGACGAAATCGCGGGAATTGCGACTGATGGAAACACCATCACGTTTACCATGTCGAAACTTGATCCGAACATGTTGCTGACGTTCACTCAGTTTCCACCACTGCCAATGGAGCTTCTAAAAGGAACCGATCCTATTGAACTGCAACAGGCAGCCTATTGGCAGAATCCAATCGGGTCTGGTCCGTTCAGAATCGAAGAAGTTCAGATGAACGATTTTGTGCGCTACGTTCCGTTTGAAAACTATCATGGTGGTGTCGCCAAGATTGATGAAATTGTGGCATTCCCTAGCCTTGATGGTGACGGAAACCTGCTGAAGAACGCTGGTGCCGGTAAGATGGATTATGGCTTCACAAAGAACGTGGCCGACGTGGCGGCGCTTGAAGCGATGGATCACATGCGGGTTATCCCTGCGGATATTCCGTACACACGGATGATCTGGTTCAACAAATTCGCCCGTAAATAAGACTGGCGGCTTTATGAAAACCGGGGTCGCGGCCTATGTCGCGCCCCCAAAGAAACACTCTGATAAAGGGACGGGACACGGAAGATGCTCACCTATGTAATCCGCCGCATTCTGATCCTTATACCGATGCTGCTGACCATAAGTTTTTTGGTCTACACAGCACTGGAACTGACACCGGGCGATGCGGTGTCGGCACTTATCAACCCTGAAGTTGCCAGCCGCCTATCAGATGCCCAGTTTGCCGAGCTGCGCGAAGCATACGGCTTGAATAAGCCGTTTATTGTCCGATACGGAATTTGGCTGAGCAATGTCATGCAAGGAAATTTCGGCCACTCGCTGGCTGGGGGCGTTCCAATCTCGACAATCTTTCTTGATCGACTACCGGCAACGTTAGAGCTTTCGTTGGTGGCGCTTTTGTTTTCAACAGTGCTTGGATGTATTTTGGGCACCTATAGTGCGTTGAAACGAGGTTCTATAACCGACAGCAGCTTGACCGTGGTTGGTATGATAGGCGTGTCGATCCCTGAATTTTTCTTTGGGCTGGTCGCGCTTTTGATCTTTGCCTTAAATCTGGGGTGGCTGCCCGTGGGCGGGCGGCTATTGCCGGGGTACGAGACGATCTGGGACCGTGTTCCGCATATCATTATGCCGGCCATGGTTTTGTCATTGATGATGACCGCAGGCGTCATGCGGTATGCACGATCGTCTATGCTGGATGCGCTGACCAGAGAATTCATAACAACCGCCCGTTCCAAAGGGCTGCCCGAATGGCGGATCAACTTACTACACGGGTTTCGCGTGGCGCTAACGCCGGTCATCGTGTTGATCGGGTTTCGACTGCCGCTGCTTATTGGCGGGTCGGTGATTATTGAACAGGTCTTTCAATGGCCCGGAATTGGCAACGAATTCATCGGTGCAGTTCGGGGATCAGATTATCCGTTGGTCATGATGATCGCACTATTTTCGGTATTTGCGGTGCTGATGGCAAGTCTGATCATCGATGTGCTAACTGCGCTTATCGATCCACGCGTTAGATTGAGCTAGGGGACAAAACATGTCATCACGGTCTCTCAACAAAAAGTTTGATAAAATTCTGGCACGTGAAGAAGCGGGTGAACTTTCGTCAAATAGCGGCAGCCGTGCTTTGAAAAAACTGTTGAACAATCGACTTGCCTTAGTGGGACTAATCTTGTTCAGCATCATTATTTTCACCGCAGTTTTTGCACCGCTTTTCACCAGTGCAGATCCGATGAAAATTAATCTTCGCAATTTGTCACAACCGCCATCCGCTGATCATTGGTTTGGCACCGACAAGACTGGCCGCGATGTGTTTGCCCGCGTTCTTTACGGTGGACGCGTTTCTATCCTTGTTGGTCTTGGAAGCGGCATTATAGCTGCCATCATCGGGGTCTTGGTTGGCGCCTACACTGGCTACAAAGGGGGGTGGCTGGATGTCATCGCTTTGCGTGTGTCCGAACTTTTCATGTCCTTCCCGCAGATCATTTTGGTGTTGCTGTTGGTTTCAATCATCGGCCAGAGCCTGATCAACCTGATGATCATTTTCGTGCTGACAGGCTGGGGTGGGATGTACCGAATGGCGCGTGCGCGGATGTTGTCTTTGCGCGAAGAAGAATATGTGCAGGCTTTGCAAAGCTTTGGGCTGTCTACTGCCACGATTTGTTACAAACATATTTTGCCCAACGCGCTTGGCCCGATCATGGTGAACATCACTTTGTCGACAGCAGCGTTTATTTTGGCAGAAGCAGGGCTTAGCTTTTTGGGCCTAGGCGTTCCAGCAAGCATTCCGACCTGGGGCAATATCCTGAACGTTGCGCAGGAAATCCGAGTTCTTCAGAATTTCTGGTGGATGTGGTTGCCCGTCGGCGCGACAATCTCACTTTTCGTTCTTAGCGTTAACTTTATTGGCGATGGTTTGCGCGATGCTACTGACCCATCGCAGCAAGGATAAGAACGTGGCAGGAACCCAAGATGTTGCGCTTAGCGTAAAGGACTTAAAAACCTACTTTTATACCAACAATCGCTGCAACAAGGCAGTCAATGGTGTGTCTTTCGAAATTCGCAAAGGCAAAACCCTGTGTATCGTTGGTGAAAGCGGCTGCGGCAAAAGCGTAACCGCCTCCACGATTATGCAATTGCTGCCAAAACTTTCGCGGATAGAGCAGGGGCAGATCACATATCACAGTGACGGCGGCGATGTGAATATTGAACAGTTAGACCGGGATGGCAAAGAAATGCGCGCCATTCGCGGCTCTGAAATCGCGATGATATTTCAAGATCCGATGACGGCACTGAACCCAGTCTACACCATTGGGTTCCAGATTGGTGAAAGCCTGAAATATCATACGGATTTGTCGCGAAGTGAAATTCGGGCGAAGACGATTGATCTGTTGCGCGACATGGGAATATCGCTGCCGGAAATGCGCGTAGATGATTACCCGCATTCCTATTCTGGCGGCATGCGGCAACGGGCCATGATTGCAATGGCGATGTCGTGCAATCCCAAGATTCTGATCGCGGATGAGCCGACAACAGCACTTGACGTCACGATACAGTCGCAGATTTTCGAATTGATGGAAAAACTTAAGACAGAGAACGAAACGGCGATCATGTTGATCACGCATGATATGGGCGTTGTGGCCGAATTGGCTGACGACGTTGCCGTTATGTATATGGGAAATATTGTAGAGGCTGGCACGGTTGATCAAGTTCTGCGCTACCCGGTTCATCCTTATACGCGGGCTTTGCTAGAATCTATTCCGGTCCTCGGACGAGGGCGCGACCAAGATATTCAGCCCATCGCGGGTTCTACACCTGATCCATATGATCGACCTAAAGGGTGCCAGTTTGCGCCGCGGTGCAAATTTCGGGTGGATGCCTGCGATGTGACGCCCGACGAGGTAACTTACAACGAAACCCATCGTGTCATGTGTTGGCGATATCAGGAGTTCTTGCCAGATGCAGAGTGATCGCAAAGCCATCCTGAGTTTGCGCGGGTTAAAGACCTATTTCCCGGTAAAGGCTGGCATTTTCAAACGCACGGTGGCGCACGTAAAGGCCGTTGATGGCGTCGATCTGGATGTCTACCGTGGCGAGGTTCTGGGCCTTGTTGGCGAAAGCGGCTGTGGCAAGACGACATTGGGAAAGTCGATATTGCGTCTGGTGGAAGCCACCGAAGGCGACATTGTGTATTCATCTGGGGATGAAGAAACCAATCTGGCCACGCTTAATAACGATGAAATGGTGCCATTTCGAAAGCGGCTTCAAATTGTGTTTCAGGATCCCCATTCGTCGCTAAACCCGGCGTTTACCATATTCGGCTCGCTGCAGGATCCTTTAAAAAAATACGGCATCAAAACCAGAAAAGAGCGCCGCAAGATCATTGGTGACTTGCTGGAAGCTGTGAACATGCGCCGAGAGTATATGGATCGCTACCCGCATGAGTTTTCAGGTGGGCAACGCCAGCGTATCGGCATTGCGCGTGCCCTAAGCGTGCAACCTGAGCTGATAGTATGCGATGAAGCGGTAAGCGCGTTGGATGTTTCTATTCAGGCGCAGGTTTTGCAACTTTTGATGAAGCTTAAGAACGAACGAAACCTCACCTACATCTTTATTACGCACGACCTAAGCGTTACCGAATATATCTGCGACCGGATCGCCGTGATGTATCTTGGGCGCATTGTTGAACTGTGTCGCGCCGAAGATCTGTATTCAAACACGCTGCATCCCTATACCGAGGCTTTGCTGTCGGCCATTCCTGTGGCCGATTTGGATAAACAGACCAAACGGATTGTCTTAGAGGGCGATGTGCCCAGCCCGGTGAACCCACCCAGCGGATGCCCCTTTCACCCTCGCTGCCCCAAGGCGACAGATATTTGCGTGTCTGACGTGCCGCCGCTTAAACGATATTCAATTGACGGACACGACCATTTTGCGTCCTGCCACCTAATCGAACTGAACGCAGCTGACTAGCCGCGTGTCATCACCCTTCCAAGGAGAAATAAATGCCCAAGTTTGATCTGAACGACCTTAAGGGCGTAATCCCGGCATTGGTCACCCCATTTGACGAAAATGAACGGTTTGACGAAGGCCGCATGCGCACCTGTGTCGATTTTCTAATCGCGCGCGGTGTGGGTGGCCTTTATACGACAGGCAGCACCGGGGAAACGTTCCTGATGTCGCCTGACGAACGCGCGCGGGTGGTAGAGGTTGTCGTCGATCAGGTTGCAGGCCGCGTGCCTGTTGTTGCACATGTGGGCGCGATCGGAACCCATCTTTCCGTTGATCTGGCGCAGCGCGCGCAGGCTGCAGGGGTCGATGCGCTGTCATCAGTACCACCGTTTTATTGGCCGTTCACGCCTGATCAGGTATTCAATTATTACAATGACTTAACCGGGGCAACTGATTTACCGATGGTCGTCTACAATATTACTTTGGCGGGGGCCTTGGGGTTCGATCAGATCAAAAGATTGACGAGCATTCCGGGCGTTGGCGGCATTAAATACACAGCACCGACGCTCTTTGAAATCCTTCGGATCAAAGATGAAATCAGCAGAGATTTTAAGGTCTATTCTGGCGCTGACGAAATGGCCATGTTGGGCCTGAGTTTTGGCGCGGACGGAATAATAGGGTCATTTTACAACATGATCCCCGAGGTGTTTATCGCCCTGAACGACGCGGTCGATAAAGGTGACATGAAACGTGCAAAAAGCCTGCAAGAAACCGGTAATGCGATTATTTTCTTTTCTTTGGGCTACACTGGGACAGCCGTCATCAAACGCTGCATGGCATGGCAGGGCGCAGATGCAGGATACTGCAGACGCCCCTTCGATAATTTCATGACAGAGGCAGAAGAAGACGACCTGAAGGCGGCCTTCCACAAGCTTAAGCAAGACAGAAACATCACTGGTGTTGAGTTTCTTGATTTGATCTGATCCGCCGGGAGGATTTGTGATGGAAAAGTTGGGCAAAGGGCAACGCCTTTGGAATAAGGCCAAAACACTGATCCCAGGGGGCAATATGTTGTTGTCCAAGCGGCCGGAAATGTTCCTGCCCGATCTGTGGCCCGCCTATTTCAGCCGCGCCAGTGGTGCGCGGATTTGGGATCTGGACGGGACAGAATACATCGACATGTCGATCATGGGCGTCGGGGCCAATGTTCTGGGGTACGCGCATCCCAAAGTGGACGAGGCGGTGCGTAACTCTATCGGCAACGGTAATCTGGCGACATTGAATGCGCCCGAAGAGGTGGAATTGGCCGAGAGGTTGGTTGACCTGCATCCGTGGGCCGATATGGCGCGGTTCGCGCGCACCGGTGGCGAGGCCAACGCCATTGCGATCCGCATTGCGCGTGCTGCAAGTGGTCGCGACGGCGTAGCAATATGTGGCTATCATGGTTGGCACGATTGGTATCTGGCCACAAACCTCACCGGTGGTGGTCAGTTGGACGAACATCTGTTGCCCGGGCTTGACCCGGCGGGCGTTCCCCAGCACCTGCGCGGCAGTGTTCACCCCTTTCGTTATAATGATTTCGCGGGGCTCGCGGCACTTGTTAGTGAACACGACATTGGCGTGATCAAGATGGAGGTGATGCGCAATCACCCGCCCAAAGATGACTTCCTGCAAAAGGTGCGCCAGCTTGCCACTGACCACAGTATCGTGTTGATATTTGACGAATGTACATCCGGGTTCCGCCAAAACTTTGGTGGTCTCCACCTACAGTTCGGCGTGGATCCTGATATGGCGGTGTTCGGCAAGGCGCTGGGTAATGGGTATGCAGTGACGGCCGTTCTTGGAACGCGCGACGTCATGCAAGCGGCGCAGGCGACCTTTATTTCCAGTACCTTTTGGACAGAACGCATCGGTTCTGTTGCCGCGTTGGCGACGCTTGACGTTATGCAAGAAGAAAGCCCCTGGGATGGTATAGTGGCGGCGGGTCAGGGCATCACGTCACGTTGGCAGGACATGGCGGCCACCTATGACCTGCAACTGACGACAAGCGGTATTGCGTCTTTGACGGGCTTTGCATTCAACAGCCCGCACAATCTGGCCTACAAAACGCTGATTACCCGACGGATGTTAGCCCAAGGGCTTCTTGCGGCAAACAGCGTCTACCTTTGCACTGCGCATACACCGGCGATCATCGACGCCTATTTTACGGCTTTGGAACCGTGTTTTGCGCTGATTCAAGAATGCGAGCAGGGCCGGGACGTCATGAAAGAACTTGAGGGCCCCGTCTGCCACGGTGGTTTTAGCAGGCTAAACTGATCACCGACGAGGTGAACAGATACTAATACAAAAGGGGATAAGATGGTAGAGCGGAAAGTTTACATTTCCGGCGAAATGATGCCGGAATCGCAAGCGCGCATATCGATTTTTGATAGTGCGGTGATGTTGGGCTACACGGCAACTGAATCTACACGCACATTTGGACATATTCCGTTCAAACTGGCTGAACACGTGGATCGCCTGTTCAAATCGCTTAAGGTTATGCGCATTGATCCCGGTTGTGACGCTGCCCAGATGCTGCGAATTACCCAAGATGTGCTTAAGGCCAATTTGCAGTGTTACACGCCAGACCAAGATTGCTGGATCGTTCACAACATCTCGCGTGGGTTGTCTATTGCTGGGTCGGACCCTACCAAAACTGCCAGCGGCGCGACGGTTATGATATTTACCCAACCGATGGACCTGCGCAGTTGGGCGGGTTTTTACACGTCTGGTTGCCACGCGGTCACCGCGATGAGCCGCGCGGTGCCCGCCCAATCGCTGGACGCCCGCATCAAGAACCGCAGCCGTCTTGCCTATACGCTGGCCGAAGCCGAGTTAAAGCTGGTTGATCCGGCAGCGCAGGGGGTGATCTTGGACATCTACGGAAACGTGTCGGAAAATAAGGGCGGCAATATTTTTGTGGTATCCGATGGTGTCTTGAAGACGCCCACGACCGCCAATTGCCTGGCCGGGATGAGTCGCGCGACAGCATTGGAATTGGCCGCAGACCTTGGCATCCCAACCGAAGAAACAATATTGCAACCTTATGACCTTGCAACTGCTGACGAGGTGTTTTTTACCAGCACGCCCTATTGCATTATGCCTACCACGCGGTTCAACGGTATGGATGTAGGTGACGGGCAAGTTGGTGGCGTGACCAAAAGATTGCTTAGCGCTTGGAGCGCGCGCGTTGGTGTTGATATCCAGAAACAGGGCGAGGATCAGTTGTGAGCGTCGCGGCGCGTCCGGTGGGCATTTGGGGAGCTGTTTTATTGCCCATTGACCAAGCGGGTGAGATTGATTGGGGTGCCCTTGCTGGCGAAGTAGAAATACTGTGCCGAAGCGATGTTGCGGGCATCTATACCAATGGGTCTGCTGGCGAATTTCATAACCAAACTGACGCGGAATTTGGGCGAATTGCAGAAACCGTTGCGGATATTGCGGGTAAGTTTGATATGCCGTTTCAGATTGGCGTCAGTTGTACCAATCCGCGTGTAGCGCGTACCCGGCTGGACATGGCGCGCAGCCTTGGACCCAGCGCTATTCAATTTACGTTGCCAGATTGGTGGCCGCCCTCTTGGGATGAAGTGCAACGCTTTGTCGGCGGACTGCAAGACGTGGCGCAAGACATGCCGTTGGTTATCTACAATCCACCCCACGCCAAAGTTCAAATCTCGCTGGAACAGCTTGGTGTTTTGCGGGGCATTGCGCCGGGATTGGTTGGCGCCAAGCTGGCAGGGGGTAATGAAGATTGGTACGCTCGGCGGCGTGAGTTGGGCGATGGTTTTGCGGTTTTTGTGCCCGGACATTCGGTTGCTTTTGGCCGACCTCTTGGGGCGAATGGGTCTTATTCCAATGTGGCGTGTCTGAGTCCAAACGGCGCAGTCAGGTTGTGGGATTTGATCGCGTCTGATCCTGTCGCCGCGATTTCATTGGAGACCTGTATTGTGCAATTCCTTAAGAAAAACGTGATGCCATTGGCGCAAGCGCGTGGCCTTTCGGACCCGGCATTGGACAAATTACTGGCCGCTGCTGGCGGTTGGGGACCTATTGGCCCGAGGTTGTTGTGGCCATATTCTTTTGCGACGACTGCCGAAGTTGACCAGATATCCAGGGCCGCACGGCGAGAATTACCCGAACTATTTTAGGAGCTGATATGTCAGGTTCAGTCGCAAAGTTTTCGCTGTTGGTTGGACCGGCTCGCGAGTGGTAGGTGTGGGTTTTTGAGTTTGAAAGCGAGCAGCCAACCGTGACTATTGATTTCAAAGGGAACCATTTCCCGAAGAGCGTGATCCTTTACGCTGTGTTTTTCTATGTCCGCTACGGTGTCTCGTATTGGGATCTTGAGGATATCATGGCCGAACGCGGCGTTGAAATCGATCATGCCACGCTGAACCGCTGGCTGGTGAAATTCTCGCCGCTGATCGCTGCAAGTGCGCAGGCCAGAAAGAAGCGGACAGCCGTCTCTTGGCGGATGGAAGCGACATATATCAAGGTTCGCGGCAAGTGGACCTATCTGTACCGTGCTGTAGATAGGGACGGGCAAACCCTTGATTTATGCTGTCAGATCCAAGAGAGTGTCCATTTTAACTTACCATTCTGTATAAGATAGTTGTCCACAAAATTTGCATTCTTAACCACTACAGTAATGTGATAATTAGCAGGCGCAATTAGGGCGTCCTCATGTGGCCCTGGCATCAGGTCGTGATGTTGTTGCTGTTGAACCCACTTGTTCAGCGTAGATAGCCCAACCCCCAAATCTGAGGAAAGCTGAGGCCGCGTTAGACCACTGGTCGTGGCTATCTTCACCGCATCAC
>TARA_B110000503_G_scaffold88628_1_pt1 | contig 29275 bp, 30 predicted proteins | sample TARA_B110000503 | Tara Oceans TARA_B110000503 (sample SAMEA4397472) | marine metagenome | biome: Polar Biome; feature: [SRF] surface water layer (ENVO:00010504); material: water (ENVO:00002006), including particulate matter (ENVO:01000060) such as... | depth 5 m | reverse complement strand
TTGATTACAAAGTCTTTTAAAGATGCACCTGCTGCACATTGGACTTGTGACGGTTCTCCAGAATTTACCTTAGTTGAAAGTGACAAAACGGATAGAGGAACAGAGATTGTTTTGCATATTGCTGAAGATTCTTTAGACTTTTTAGAAGAAAGTAAAATTGGTGGTTTATTAGACAAATACAATCGTTTTAACCAAGTGCAAATTAAGTTTGGAACGAAAGAAATTAACGATCCTGAATTTACACCTGCAACCACAAAAGATGCAGAAGGAAAAGAAACTACAGAAGCACACAAACAAATTACGGTTGACAATATCATCAATAATACGGCTCCTGCTTGGACAAAAATGCCTGCAGATCTAAAAGAAAAAGATTATGATAATTTCTATAGAGAATTGTATCCAATGCAATTTGAAGAGTCTTTATTTCACATTCATTTAAATGTTGATTATCCTTTTAACTTGACAGGAATTTTATTCTTTCCTAAGTTAAGTCCGTCAATGGACATGCAAAAAGACAAGATCCAATTGTACCAAAATCAAGTCTTTGTAACGGATAATGTAGAGGGTATTGTTCCTGACTTTTTACAGATGCTAAAAGGGGTGATTGACTCTCCAGACATTCCTTTAAATGTTTCTCGTTCTGGTTTACAAGCAGACGGGGCTGTTAAGAAAATATCTGGATACATTACTAAAAAAGTAGGTGACAAACTAGCTTCTTTATTCAAAAAAGACAGAGCAGATTTTGAGACAAAATGGAATGATATTAAAGTTATCATTGAATATGGAATGTTGTCCGAAGACAAGTTCTTTGACAAAGCGAAGAAGTTTGCCTTGTATCCAACAGTAGCAAATTCTTATTTTACATTTGATGAACTACTTGAAAAAACAAAAGGTTCTCAAACAGATAAAGACGGAAACCACATTGTTTTATATGCTGCCAATAAAGACGCGCAACACAGTTATATTGAAGCAGCAACTACAAAAGGGTATGAAGTACTAATTTTAGACTCTCCTATTATCTCTCATTTAATGCAGAAACTAGAAGGTTCCGCTGAAAAAGTAAAATTCACAAGAGTTGATGCAGATCATATTGATAATTTAATTAAGAAAGACGACAATGTAATTTCTAAGTTGTCTGATGAAGAAACAGCCATTTTAAAGCCCATTATTGAGGCTGCAGTAAATTCAAAAACATATACGGTTCAATTAGAAGCAATGGACTCTGTTGCTTCTCCTTTTATCATTACAGTTCCTGAATTTATGCGAAGAATGAAAGAAATGCAAGCGTCTGGTGGTGGCGGTGGAATGATGGGTATGGGCAATTTCCCTGACATGTATAATTTAGTGGTCAATACAAATAGTCAATTGGCTTCTGACATCCTAAACAATAAGGATGCCGCAGCGCAAAAACATTTAATTTCTCAAGCTTTTGATTTAGCAAAATTATCTCAGAACCTTTTACATGGTGAAGAGTTGACAAACTTTATCAAACGTTCGTATGCGTTGATTAAATAAATCATGTTTTCATAATTCCTGTGCAAATAGGAAACTGTAAAACCAAAACCTCTTTGTGAAAACAGAGAGGTTTTTTTAATTAAAAACTTAAAAATTGAAGTTTACAAAGTGGAAAATAATCAGTAAATTTATAAGCGCTTAAAAACCGTTTTATTCCACCAAATAGTTATTATTTAAATTTTAGATTTATTTTTATTACATGTTACCCCGTAAAACACCTACCATCACTAAAGCAACTCAAAAAGATGCCGCTATGCTCTCTAAACTAAGTGTAGCTGCTTTTTTACCCGCGCATGGCCATTCTGCTTCCAAAGAAATTATAGACGCTTATATCGCTGCTAATTTCAGTGAAGAAAATTTTAAAGCAGAACTTTCCAATACGAAATTTCAATACCATCTGTTGTACTACAATGATGTAATTGCTGGATTTTCTAAAATTGTTTTTAACACGGGAAATCCAAATATTAAAGCTGAAAATAGCACAAAAATGGAACGCCTGTACCTTTTAGAGGAGTTTTATCATTTAGGTTTGGGAAAAGAGTTGATGCACTTTAATATTACTTTAGCCAAAGAATACAAGCAAGCGTGTATTTGGTTATTCGTTTGGGTAGAAAATACAAAAGCCCTCGCTTTTTATAAAAAAACAGGGTTTAAAAATGTAGGCGCGCATGACTTTGTTTTGTCACCAACAAAAACGAATCCGAACCATGTTTTGTCTCTAGAACTCTAAAATAAAATTACGCGTCTCTTTTATTATCTTAAAAAAAAGAATACTATGAAATTATCAGAAATTAAGAAGCACTTAAAAAATGTAACAAAAATAGGTTTTCAACTGCCAAATGGAAATCTTGTACAAGCGCATTTTCATGTCACTGAAGTTGGAAAAACAACAAAAAACTATATTGACTGTGGAGGTAAAGTTAGACGTGAAGAAAAAATCAACTTCCAACTTTGGGAAGAAAAAGATTATGACCACAGATTACATCCAGAGAAGTTACTAAGTATTATAGCGATGTCTGAAAAAATGTTCGAGTTAGCAGATTTAGAAATTGAAGTAGAGTACCAAGGAAAAGAAACTGTTGGCACCTATAACTTAGGTTTCGATGGAACCTACTTTTTATTAGAATCAAAACTGACCGCATGTCTGGCAGAGGATGCTTGCGGAATTACCACAGAAAAACCAAGAATTAGAATTTTTGACGCAGGTAATAGGAATACTTGTGAACCAAATTCTGGGTGTTGTTAAAAACGGTGCACCTCTCATAATTTTTGCTAACAATAGACAAATAAAGAAAAACAGGTGAAATTAACCCTAAGGTTCAATCTGTTTTTTATTCCAATTCAATGTCTTTAGAATTCTCTGAATAGGTTCTCCATTTCTCCAAGCAGTCCGTAATATCTTGAGGAACCTCAGAATTAAACTGCATAAAAGCACCGGTTGTTGGGTGTGTAAAACCTAATGTCTTCGCATGTAACGCCTGTCTTGGTAACACTTTAAAACAATTATGCACAAACTGCTTGTATTTAGTGAAAGTAGTTCCTTTTAAAACAGTATCTCCACCATAACGCTCATCGTTAAAAAGTGTATGCCCTATCTGTTTAAAGTGTGCTCTAATTTGATGGGTTCTTCCCGTCTCTAGCTTGCACTCTACTAAAGTAACATAGGTTAGCCTTTCTAAAACTTTATAGTGTGTAACTGCATGTTTTCCAAAATCTCCATCAGGAAAAACGGCCATTTGCAACCGGTTTTTTAAACTCCTTCCAATATTCCCTTCTATGCGACCTTCGTCTTCAGCAACATTCCCCCAAACTAAGGCATAGTACAAACGCTCCGTTGTTCTGTCAAAAAATTGACGTGATAAATTTGCCATTGCAAATTCAGTCTTTGCAACCACTAATAAACCACTGGTATCTTTATCTATTCGATGCACCAAACCAGGTCTTTCATTCGAATTTGTTGGTAAATTTTCTATGTGATGAATTAAGCCATTAACTAAAGTCCCAGAATAATTTCCATGCCCAGGGTGTACTACCATTCCTGCAGGTTTATTAACTACAATTACGGCGTCATCCTCGTAAATAATATCCAGAGGAATGTCTTCTGCTACCAATAAGCTTTCTGCTGGTGGGTATGCTAAAACAATCCGAACAACATCATTTGGTTTTACCTTATGATTCGATTTTACTGCGGTTTCATTTACCAAAACATTCCCTGCCTTTGCTGCTTGTTGCAACTTACTTCTGGTTGCGTTTTCAATAAAATTCATTAAAAACTTATCCACTCTTAATGGCTCTTGCCCAACACTTGCTGTGAACTTATAGTGTTCGTATAATTCTTCGTTTTCTAAATCTTGACTCTGATTTTCCTGCAAAATGATTCTTTTATTTTTTTATTATTTAATTCAACAACACACACTAAAAACCTCATTACCTTCCTTTTCCATCGCCTAAAACTAAATCTAAAAGAGAGTTTAACGCGACCTTGTCTCCCTTATTTATAGTTTTCCCTTTAAAACGAAGCCCTCTGACCACATCCTTCCCAATATCTTTTACATAGGTAAACTCGGTTCCAATACGCAAGCCCATGGCCCGCAATTGCGAAGATGCTTGTCTTTTTGTTCGGCCATTTAAATCCGGAACTGTAACATCTCTATATTTTGAAGGATTTAAAGTTAAATATATTTTACGCTTTTCTTTTACAAAATCACCTGCTTCTGGCGTCTGTTCAATGACTGATTTTCTTGGAAAAGCAGGGTTAAAACTTGCACTGTCAATAATTTTATATGCTAAATCTAATTCCTTTAATTTTACAGTTACTTCTGCTAAAGTTAGTTTCTGTAAGTCTGGAACTTGTATTTTCTGATCGTGATTTGTAGTGACTCCCAACCAAAATTTTAATCCAAAAACAAACAATAACAAGGCAACAACCGCAATTACTATTTGTATAAAAAAAAATTTACTTTTTAAAAACTGAAACACTGACATACCGTTTTTTTTAGTCCCACAAATATATAAAAACTAAACGTTGCTAATTCTATTTATATTTTGATAAATTTGTTTTATCAGATTTAGCAAAATGAAGAAAAATATTGCCATTGTAATGGGTGGTTATTCCACCGAAGCATCCATTTCCATAAAAAGCGGAAATGTAGTCTATGACCACCTAGACAGGGAAAAATACACGCCTTACAGAATACTGATTTCAGAAGAAAAATGGGTCGCATTAGATGCACGTAATACCGAGTATCAAATTGATAAAAATGACTTTTCATTCAACTTGAACGGTGAAAATATTATTTTTGACTGCGTTTTTAATGCGATTCACGGCACACCGGGAGAAGACGGAGCACTTTTAGCGTATTTAAATCTGATCAATTTAAAACATACCTCTGCCCCCTTTTATCAAATGGCATTGACCTTTAATAAAAGAGACACCTTAAGCATTGTAAAGGCTTACGGGATTAAAACGGCAACTGCAGTGTATTTAAACGAAGGAGATGCTATTGATCTTGAGTTCATTATCTCTAAAGTTGGACTGCCGTGTTTTATAAAACCAAACAAAGCAGGTTCTAGTTTTGGAATTTCAAAAGCATACACAAAAGAAGCTATTTTACCTGCAATAGCAGTCGCATTTAAAGAAGATACTGAAATTTTAATTGAATCTTTTTTAGAAGGAACGGAAGTATCTGTGGGCATCATTTCATTTGAAGGAGCAACAAAAGTACTGCCTATAACAGAGATTGTTTCAGAAAATGATTTTTTTGACTATGAAGCAAAATACAATGGAAAATCAGAAGAAATTACACCTGCAAGAATTTCGGAGAAACAGCAAGAAAAAGTAAACAAAGCTGCTACAAAAGTATACGAAACTTTAAATTTGACAGGCTTTTCAAGATCCGAATTTATTTTCGTGAATGACGAACCCTATTTCCTAGAAATAAATATGGTACCTGGATTAACAGCCGAAAGTATTTTGCCACAGCAGGCATTAGCAGCAGGAATTTCTTTGGCGAATTTGTTTGACAATGCAATTACAACGGCTTTAAAAAAATAGGCTTGGAACCGCGCGAATATCAAAAATAAATTTGCGTAAAATTTATACCTTAATCGAAAATAATGAAAAAAGCAATTTTCCCAGGATCCTTTGATCCCATCACCTTAGGACATTACGATATCATTGAAAGAGGAGTAACCCTTTTTGATGAGCTTATTATTGCCATTGGAATCAATGCGGATAAAAAAAATATGTTTTCCTTAGCGGAACGTAAAAAGTTTATAGAAGCCTGCTTTGGCAACCATCCAAAAATAAAAATAGTGACTTATGAAGGATTAACCGTTCATTTCTGTGAGGAAAACAAGGTTGATTTCATTTTACGAGGGCTCCGAAATCCTGCAGATTTTGAGTTTGAAAAAGCCATTGCACATACGAACCGAGATTTATCAAAAATAGAGACTGTATTTTTATTAACCGCAGCGAGTACCTCCTATATTTCTTCCTCTATTGTCAGAGATGTTATCAGAAATAACGGTGATTACACCAAATTAGTACCAAAACCTGTGCGTGTTAAAGCGTGATTTCTATGAAAAAATTAGTATTCCTTACCCTTCTTTTTTTTGTTTTTTCCTGCGGTAATTCATCAAATAATACACTTGATTTTACAACGCAATTCGAGAAATCAGGTGGAACAAAAACCCCCACATACCAAGATCTTATTTCTTATTATGAAAAATTAGCAGCAGCCTATTCACAAATATCTTTATTTTCATTTGGTCAAACAGATTCAGGAGCACCGCTACACTTAGCCGTATATAACGCTAAAGGAATATACAATATTAAGGAAATCACCAATTCCAAAAAAAATAAAATTTTAATCAATAACGGAATTCACCCAGGAGAATCTGATGGGATTGACGCTTCGATGCTTTTGTTAAGAGATATTGTTCAAAGTGACAGCCTTCAGCAGCAATACAAAAATACTATAATTGCGATAATTCCTGTCTACAATGTTGGCGGTTCTTTAAATAGAAACTCACATTCTAGAGTAAATCAAAATGGCCCGATTACCTATGGATTCAGAGGAAATGCGCGGAATTTTGATTTGAATAGAGATTTCATAAAACAAGATACCAAGAATGCTGCAGCATTTTCTGAAATTTTCCATGCCGTTAATCCCGCTGTTTTTATTGACAATCATGTAAGCAACGGCGCGAATTACCAATATGCAATTACCCATTTATTTACCCAACACAATAAATTAGGCGGCAGCTTAGGCGGTTTTTTAGAAACTGAAATGCGTCCTCAAATTGAAGCATCATTGAAAGTAAAGGACATCTTAATCACACCCTATGTTAATGTCTGGGGAACGACTCCAGAAAAAGGTTTTTCCCAGTTTTTAGATTCTCCAAGGTATTCTACAGGCTACACAGCATTGTTTCACACGCTGAGTTTAATGGTAGAAACACACATGCTAAAACCCTACAAAACAAGGGTTACACAAACCTATGATTTTATGCTTTCGGTACTTGATTTTACCGAAAAAAATGCAGATAAAATAAAAAACCTGCGTACCAATGCTACTGCTGAAGTTTTAAAAAACAAAACATATCCTATTGCATATGCAGTGGACAAAGAAAATCCAACAACCTTAAATTTTAAAGGATACGAAGCAACAACAATCGCGAGTACCGTAACAAATGGAAAGCGCTTATTTTATGACACTACAAAGCCTTTTACAAAAGAAATAGACTACTATAATAATTTTCTAACGACAAAAGAGGTGCAGATACCTAAAGCTTATATTTTAAAACAAGGATGGCATAAAATTGTAGACAGACTCACAAGAAATAAGATTGCATTTACACGCTTTCAAAAAGACACCACCCTGACAGTAACCGTGCAGCACATTACTGATTACAAAACAAGCACAACCGCGTATGAAGGTCACTACCTTCACTTTAACACCAGCGTGTCTGCCAGGATACAAGAAATTACCTTTAATGCTGGAGACCTCTGCATTTCTACCCAACAGAATGGTGTACGTTATGTAATGGAAACCCTCGAAGCAGCGGCTACAGACTCCTTTTTTAATTGGAATTTTTTCGATACTATTTTACAGCAAAAAGAAAGCTATTCTTCCTATGTTTTTGAAGATATTGCTGAGGACTTTTTACTACAAAACCCAAAATTCAAGGAACTCTTTGATGCCAAACTTAAAAATGACCACTCTTTTGCTGAAAACCCGAAAGCGCAATTGGATTTTATCTATAAAAACTCACCTCATTATGAAAAAGCACATTTACGATTGCCTGTTTTTAAAGTTTTCTAGGATCGAACTGTTCTTAAAGTTTGTTATTTTTTCATGTTTATTATTTACTTTTATGAGTTGTATAAATACACCAAATCCCCCTAACAAAGGATTAAAAGAAATTGCAAAAGAGCTGATGATGCTTGCTGAGAATGCTGCATTCATAACCGTAGATACTTTGGGAGTTGCACATGTGCGCACCATGGATCCGTTTTTACCAGAAGATGATTTTACAGTCTGGATGGGAACCAATCCAAAAAGCCAAAAAGTTACTCAAATTCAAAACAACAACGCAGTTTCACTTTATTATTTTAACAAAGAAAATGCTGGGTATATTACGTTGCAAGGCACTGCTACTATTGTAAACACGAAGGATAAAAAAGAACGCTATTGGAAAAAAGAGTGGAAAAACTTCTATAAAAATACCACGTCCGACTATGTATTGATCAAGTTTGTGCCCAGTAAAGCAACAATTATCAGCGAAAAACACCAAGTTTTAGGCGATTCAATTACCTGGGGAGCTCCGGAATTAAACTTATAACTTAGGTCTTAGAAAATAAAAATACTTGAGCTTCCGTTGAAGTTCTTGCTTTACTGTCGCCCAAATACCTCAACCATTTTCCAAACACCCAATTTCTATTTATTTTTTCTTGTGTGTTATAATTCAGAATCATACTTTTTTCTAATCAAGTCCAAAAATATTTAATTTACCTTTCGATTTATTCGTAACTTGTAAACATAAAATATATACAAGTGACTATAAATTTATCAGTTAACGGAAAGTTGCATGCAATTGAAGCATCAGGAGAAATGCCTTTACTATGGGCAATTAGAGATTTAGTAGGCCTCACAGGTACAAAATTTGGTTGTGGCGTGAATCAATGTGGCGCATGTTCTGTTCTTCTAAACGGCCAACTCACAAAGTCTTGTAGTATTCCGGTTTCGCAGGCAATTGAAAAAGAAATTCTCACGATTGAAGGAACCTCAGAAAATTTAGAGTTTTTAAGGCAGGCTTGGTCTGATGGCAATGTGCCACAATGTGGATATTGTCAATCCGGACAATTGATTGCGGCCACCTCACTTCTCGATACTACAGAAAACCCTACAGATAAAGATATTGATGCCGTTATGAGTGCGAACATTTGTAGATGTGGCACCTATACCCGAATTAAAAAAGCAATCCACCAAGCCGTTGCCCTTAAAAACGTAAGTATATGAGCACAATTCATAAAATAGACAGAAGAGATTTTGTAAAGCTATTGGGTTTAGCTTCTGGCGGCATTGTACTGGGATGTTCTGTTGGAGCTGATCAAAAAGACTTTATTCCCGCAACGGATTCAAAAGGATTTCACCCCAATGTTTTTATACACTTAGAAAAAAACGGAAACATTACGATCATCGCTTCTCGTTCCGAAATGGGACAAGGGATTAGAACCTCACTAGCTTCTGCGATTGCAGATGAACTAGAAGCAGATTGGAAATATATTTCTGTAAAACAAGCTATTGGACATGAAAAATACGGCAACCAAAACACCGACGGCTCTAGAAGCGTAAGAACACAATTAACTCCGATGCGTAAAATGGGTGCGAGTGCAAAAATGATGTTGCTTGCTGCTGCTGCAAAAAAATGGAAGATTGCGATAGAAGATTGCAGCGCCAAAAATCATTTTGTAGTTAATAAGAAAACAAAAGAAACTCTGTTCTTTGGCGATTTAGTAGCCGGAGCTTCTTTGGTATCTGTTCCCAGCGATGATAGTATCCAACTAAAAAAAGTTGAAGATTTTAATTTTATAGGAAAAACCTTAAAAAGTGTTGATATAAAAGATTTTACGCATGGAACTGCAGCGTACGGAATGGATATTCGCCTTCCAAACATGAAGTTTGCCGCCATTACAAGATGTCCTGTTGCTTTTGGTACAGTAAAAAAATTCAATAAAAGAGATGCTGAAGAAGTTACTGGCGTGGAAACCATTTTTGAACTGCCTCGGTTAATTCCACCTACCGGTAAATTTTTTGGAATGTTTGGAGGAATCGTAGTAATCGCAAATAATACGTGGGCGGCATTTCAAGGGAAAACAAATTTAAACATTGAATGGGATCTCGGAGAAAACGCATCCTTTAATTCCGAAACCTTTAAAAAAACACTTACTTCACGCGTGCATTCCACAGGTAAATTGGTTCCCGGAGCAAGCGGGAATATTACTACAGCCTTCAAAGGAGCAGCAAAAATAATTGAAGCCACTTATCATGTTCCTTTTTTGGCGCACAGTCCTATGGAGGTGCCCAATGCCACTGCCTGGTTTCAAGGAAATACGATAGAAGTTTGGGCACCTGTTCAAGATCCTCAAACTGCCCGCAGCGAATTGTCACATTTTTTTGAGGTTCCCGAAGAAAATATTACAATAAACGTTACTTTTTTAGGGGGTGGATTTGGTCGAAAATCAAAATCAGACTTTGTGGTAGAAGCAGTTGCTATTTCTAAAAAAATAAATGCGCCTGTGCAGGTTGTATGGACCCGTGAAGACGATTTACAGCATGATTTTTATCACGCTACAAGCGCACAATATCTCAAAGGTTCTATAGATAAAAAAGGAAAAGTTACTGGCTGGTTGCAGCGTGTAGGCTTCCCATCCATTGTGTCTTCTTTTAAACCCTTTTCGGAATATGCCTCTGGCTTTGAACTGAATCAAGGGTTTACCAACAACCCTTATATTTTAGAAAATTTTAGGTTGGAAAATGTACAAGCAGAGGCAAATGTAAGAATTGGCTGGATGCGATCAGTTGTTCATATTCACAGTGGATTTGGTATCAACTCTTTCATCGATGAATTGGCCTTTTCAGTAAAAAAAGATCCTGTAAAATTTCATTTAGACTTGCTTGGAGCAGATCGAGTTATCAAAGGAAAATCCGATTTTCCTTTTCATTCTAAGCGTCTAAAACATGTACTAAACAAGACAGCTACAGCGGCTGATTGGGGTAAAAAATTACCAAAAAATCATGGATTGGGAGTTGCCATTCATTACAGTTTTTACAGCTATGTTGCTACCATTGTAGAAGTATCTGTGCTCAATAAAAAAGTAAAAGTAGAAAATATTTGGACGACCATCGATTGCGGATTGGCCTTAAATAAAGACAATATTAAAAATCAGTTAGAAGGTGCAGCTATTTTCGGAATGTCGATTGCGTTATATGGAAAAATTTCTATGGAAGATGGAGCTGTAGCTCAAAATAATTTTTACGACTATCAGATGACGCGAATGCAAGATGCACCAAACATTCACATTGACATCGTAGACGCCATGAAAGAACCGCCAACAGGCGTTGGAGAACCAGGGGTCCCGGTGATTGCGCCCGCTATTTGCAACGCCATATTCAATGCTACCGGAGAGCGGGTTAGAAGCTTACCCCTAAGTGATTTAGGGATGGTTTAACAAATTATAAATAGAATATTTTTAAATAAACCCGAGACAATGTCTCGGGTTTATTATGTCCTTTAAATTCTATTAATGTTTATATTTCCTAAAATTTGTACTCTCCTAAAGGTTTTGGAAAATCTTCTGGGTTTGCAGCCAAATGATATCTAGGATCATCGATATCCTCTTCGATTACATCTAGGAATATAGGACTTGCCTTATATAACAAAAGCTTACAGTCTTCACTTAAATGTTTTAAAATCACTTTTTTACCTGCAGCTTGGTATTTTTCAACTAAGGCAAAGATGGCTTCAATAGCTGAATGGTCTGAAATACGTGCTTCTATAAAATCGATCTCAATACTGTCTGGATCTGTTTTTACATCAAACTTTTCATTAAAGGCAGAAATACTTCCAAAGAACAAAGGACCCCAAATTTCATAAACCTTTGTCCCGTCTTCTCGAATGCGCTTTCTGGCTCTAATACGTCTTGCACTTTCCCAAGCAAATACCAACGCACTTACAATTACACCAGAAATAACAGCAATTGCCAAATCGAATATAACCGTTAATGCAGATACCAAAATTAGTACAAAAAGATCTGTCTTGGGTATCTTATTTAAAATTCTAAAACTAGACCACGCAAAGGTACCTATGACCACCATAAACATGACTCCTACTAAAGCAGCAATCGGAACTTGCTCTATATACGAAGAGGCAAAAAGAATGAACATTAATAACATAACTGCCGCAGTAATTCCAGATAAACGGCCACGTCCCCCGCCTTTTATATTGATAATAGATTGACCAATCATAGCACAACCACCCATACCACCAAACAAACCAGTAAGAATATTAGCACCACCTTGTGCAACACATTCCCGGTTAGAGTTTCCACGAGTTTCTGTTAAATCGTCAATCAAATTTAAGGTCATTAGCGATTCAATCAATCCGATAGCCGCTAGAATTAAAGCATATGGAAAAATAAATTTTAATGTTTCAAAGTTCATCGGAATCCTAGAAAAAGTTTCTAAAACAGGTACAGGAAAACCACCTTTTAAGCCATTTCCACCACCATCTTTAATAAAAGAGCCTACAGTAGCAGCATCTAAATTAGAGAAAATTACAATTCCTGTAACCACCAAAATAGCAAGCAATGCTTCCGGTAATTTTTGTGTTGCTTTTATTTTTGGCAATCCCCACATGATAAACATAGTCAATGCCACCAAACCAATCATATACCACAATGAAGTCCCTTCTAACCATACTTTTTCTTCACCAATGGTTTGTTTAAACATTCCTAGTTGCGATAAAAAAATCACAATTGCCAGACCATTTACAAATCCCATCATTACGGGATGCGGAATTAATCGCACAAATTTACCAAGTTTCAATACCCCTGCTAAAACCTGTATGACCCCCATTAAAATAACGGTTAAAAAAAGATAATATAATCCTAAGTCCTCACCTGGGTTCCCCATGTCATTTCCCTGAGCTACTAAAGAAACCATTACGACTGCTAGAGCTCCCGTTGCTCCCGAAATCATTCCTGGACGCCCACCAAAGATCGAAGTGATTAAACCCACCATAAATGCAGCATATAGTCCTACCAGTGGATCTACACCTGCAACAAAGGCAAATGCCACAGCTTCAGGCACTAATGCCAGTGCCACGGTAATACCGGAGAGCACATCATTTCTTACGTTTTTTACTCTTTTGGTAATAAATTCAGTCATAATTTAGTTGCTTTTTGCACGGCGGCAAAGATAGAAGGTTTTTCGAGAATATCACATTTTAAGGTAAGTATCATAGACCAATTCAATATTTTTATATGAATTTTGAAGGGCATTTATAATTGCCTTCTGATTTTTAAAAACTGCGATTGTAATTCCTTCTTCCAATTGCGGAACCAATGCTTCTTCAAAGTCCGAAGTCATAAGAAACCAAAAAGTTTCCTTTAATTTTAAACCATCTTGAAAATAAGTGTGATATGTTGTAATTAGTGGCTTTACCAACTTTAAATTGGAAATACCACACTCTTCTTCTACTTCTCTAATTGCGGTTTCCGCTATGGACTCTCCTAGTTCAATTCTTCCTTTTGGTAAATCCCATTTTTCAGATCTATAAATAAATAATATTTCTTTATTTGGGTTTAACACCAAACCTCCTGCGGCAGAAACGATATTAAAAGACTTTATAAAAGCATTCCAACCTTTCTCTAAATCAGGTGTGTACAAGTTCACACCTTTAATTTTTTTGCTTTTAAATTTATGGATAATTTCTTCTACAACACTATTCTTGAGAATATAAACAGGGTAGTTATTCTCTTTTTTTTGTGAAGATGTCACAATAATTGGTTTATCATTTACAAAAACTACATACATTTGCATTATGATTTTAAACAAAGATACGGCAAAAAAAACAGCTGAGCTTTTACTAAAGGTAAAGGCAATAAAGTTAAATCCTAGTGACCCTTTCCAATGGGCATCTGGTTGGAAATCTCCAATTTACTGCGACAATAGAGTAACACTTTCGTATCCACCAGTTCGTATTTTCTTAAAAGAAGAAATTGCAAAAATTGTAGAAAAAGAATATGGAAAACCAGATGTAATTGCTGGTGTTGCAACCGGTGCTATTGCCATAGGTATATTAGTTGCGCAAGAGCTAGGAGTTCCCTTTGTATATGTGCGACCTGAACCAAAAAAACATGGAAGAAAAAACCAAATTGAAGGATATTTAGAGCGTGGACAAAATGTTGTGGTCATAGAAGATCTCATTAGCACAGGAAATAGCAGCCTTAATGCCGTAGCCGCTTTGAAAGAAGTTGGAGCCGTAGTTAAGGGTATGGTTGCCATCTTTTCATATGGATTTGATATTGCTACCGAGAATTTTAAAAATAAAAATATAAATTTAATTACCTTAAGTAATTATAAAAATTTATTAGAACAAGCCCTCGAGAGTAACTATATTTCAGAAAAAGAACTCATTACCTTGCACGAATGGAGACGCGATCCAAGTACTTGGAAACAATAAAATAGATACAGACATGAATATTGAAGGAAATACAATACTCTTAGAAAAATCTCAAGAACACTTATTTCATTTTTTTAGTGATGTAAAAAACTTTGAAAAAATTATGCCCGAAAACATTAATAAGTTTGAAGTTGATGGGGATTCGTTTTTATTCGGTTTGCCCGGAATGCCAGAAATTAGACTGGTTTTAAAAGAAAAAACACCTTTTTCAAATGTTACTTTGGGTGCCGCGAGCAGCAAGCTACCTTTTACATTGAGTGCAAACATTAAGGAGATAGCAGAAAACAAAAGTGAAGTTTCCTTAATCTTTGAAGGTGATTTTAACCCTATGATGGCGATGATGATTACAAAACCATTGCATAAATTTGTGGCAACATTATCTGAAAATATTGGTAAACTTTAGAGAAAAGAAATTTCTTTAATCCCAAACTCTAAGATACGTTCATCCTCTAATGCAACCTGAAGTTTGCCCTCCTCAGAAATTCCAAGAACCATCCCCATAAACAACGTACCCTTACTATCTTTAAACATTGTTGGGGTATTTTTCTTATACAAAACATGAAGATATGCAGCTTCTAGTAATTTAAATTCTTTTGCTTCTACCAACGCTATTTTTAATTTCAATTTTAAAACAATCTTTTTCAGTAAACGGTCTAACTCAAAATTTTGACCACGCAACAACTGCAAAGAACTTGCTTTCTCTAAAGAAGCAGGAAAGTCTGTTTGATTTACATTCAAACCAATTCCAATCACAGCAGATGAAATTTCCGTTCCTTTTACACTGGTTTCAATTAAAACACCACATATTTTTTTATTTCCTGACAGAATGTCGTTTGGCCATTTAATGGCAACACCAGGTATATTTTCCAATGATAACACCTCAAAAATAGCCAAAGAAACCGCAAAGTTTAAATACCTTTTTTCTGAAATATGAAACAACTCAAACCTTACGAATACACTAAAAATCAAGTTCTTATAGGGTTCAGACACCCAACTACTCCCCTGCTGCCCTCTTCCTTTTCGCTGACAGTCTGCGGCTACAACAGTAAAATTTTCAATGGCGGAAGTGAGTGCCAAATCTTTTAAAAAAGAATTGGTAGAATCGATGGCACTAAGTTTGATTATTTTCAAGTGTTAAATAAAGTGTAAAGTAGTTCAATTATACATAAAATACTCGCAAAAATAGAATAACTTTGCAATTAAATTAGAAAAGAATTAATGACTAAAAAGCAAGTAAGTACAGACGATTTAATCGCTGTAATATTTCAAGGAATTGAAGAGGTTAAAGGAGAAAATATTCAGTTACTAGACTTACGAGATATTGAAAATACCGTATGCGATTATTTTATAATCTGCTCCGGTAATTCGAACACACAAGTAAAAGCAATTTCTGGTTCTATTCAAAAAACAGTAAGCAAACAAATCAAAGACAAGCCATGGCATATTGAAGGTGAGAACAATGCTGAATGGGTTTTAATGGATTATGTGCATGTTGTGGTTCATGTTTTTCAAAAGCAAATTAGAGACTATTATGATATAGAAAGTCTCTGGGGAGATGCAAAAATTACAGAAATAAAACCAGCTTAAATTTTTAGATAAAATAGAATGGACGAAAATAAAAAGGATAACAATAAAAATACAGGCAAGTTTAAGTTCAATACGTATTGGATTTATGGAGCTGTAATACTGCTTTTAATTAGCTTTCAGATTTTTAGTGGTGGCGATTTAGCTTCACAAAGTATCTCAAAAAACGAATTTAATGAAGTTTTAAGAGAGAACGATATCTCTAAAATCATCGTTGTAAATAATAATGTTGCTCAAGTTTTCATAAAAGAAGATGCCTTAAGTAAAAGTAAATATCAAAAACTTACCAATTCTGCTTTCTATAGAAAAGGAGAATCTTTGTATGAATATAACTTTGGAGACTTGCAAAATTTTGAAAATGATTTAGAACGAGCACGAAAAGAAAATCAATTAACCTTTGATTTAAAAAACGAGGGAAGAACAAGCATGGTAGACACGTTACTTGGCTTTTTACCTTTCATTATCTTGATTGCTGTGTGGTTGTTTTTTATGAAAAGAATGTCCGGTGGTGGAGCGGGTGCTGGTGGTGGAGGTCAAATTTTTAGTATCGGAAAGTCGAAGGCTAAATTATTTGACAAAGATACCAAAGTAAAAACAACCTTTGCGAATGTGGCGGGTTTAGAGGGTGCTAAAGAGGAGGTGCAAGAAATTGTAGATTTCTTGAAAAACCCAGAAAAATATACTTCTTTAGGAGGTAAAATACCTAAAGGAGCACTATTAGTAGGACCTCCTGGAACCGGAAAAACTTTATTAGCCAAAGCAGTGGCAGGTGAAGCTGAAGTTCCTTTCTTCTCTTTATCTGGATCAGATTTCGTAGAAATGTTTGTGGGTGTAGGTGCTTCTAGAGTGCGTGATTTATTTAAACAAGCTGCACAAAAATCGCCATCAATAATCTTTATAGATGAGATTGATGCCGTAGGAAGAGCCCGCGGGAAGAATAGCATGACTGGTGGAAATGATGAACGCGAGAACACATTAAATCAACTGTTAACAGAAATGGATGGTTTTGGAACCGACACCAATGTAATTGTAATTGCAGCCACCAATAGGGCAGATGTTTTAGACAGTGCTTTATTACGTGCGGGACGTTTTGACAGACAAATCTATGTAGACCTTCCAAATATTAATGAAAGAAAAGAGATTTTTGAAGTACATATAAAACCCTTAAAACTAGGGGACGATGTAAATATTGAATTTTTAGCCCAACAAACTCCGGGCTTCTCTGGAGCAGATATTGCAAACATGTGTAACGAGTCTGCTTTAATTGCTGCCAGACATGGTAAAAAAGCAATTGAACATCAAGACTTCTTGGATGCTGTAGATAGAATTGTTGGTGGTCTTGAAAAGAAAAATAAAGTCATCACACCAAAAGAAAAAAAAGTTATTGCTTTTCATGAGGCTGGACACGCTACGGTAAGTTGGATGTTAGAACATGCGGCACCTTTGGTAAAAGTAACCATTGTCCCAAGAGGACAATCTTTGGGAGCTGCCTGGTACCTGCCAGCAGAGCGCCTAATTGTGCAAACGGAACAAATGTTAGATGAAATGTGCGCCACCTTAGGGGGTAGGGCTGCCGAGAAAATTATTTTCAATAAAATTTCTACAGGTGCATTAAGTGATTTAGAAAAAGTAACAAAGCAAGCCAGAGCAATGGTGACTGTTTATGGATTGAATGAAGAGGTAGGTAACATTACCTATTATGATTCTTCTGGAAACGATTCGTTTGTAAAGCCTTATAGTGAAGATACCGCTAGAACAATTGATAAGGAAATTTCTAAAATGATTGAGGCACAGTACCAAAGAGCTGTTGAACTTTTAGAGAATAATAAAGAAAAACTAACGGTTTTAGCAGAACTCCTATTAGAAAAGGAAGTTATTTTTAAAGATGACTTGCAAAAAATATTTGGAAAAAGACCTTTTGATGAAATCGTAGAAAAAGTGAAAGAAGTTAAAGAGGTTGCAAACGTAATTGAAGAGAAAATTGAAGAGAAAGAAAATATTCCATCAGCGAAAAACGCTAGTGAGGAGTAATTTAATGTTCTACAATTGGGATTATGAATTTTTTAAAAAAAATATTTAATAAAACACTCAAAGAAAATCTAGAGATCAAGACACATGAAGTCGATTTATCTCTAGATGACCTGTTTGTCCATAACTTCATCGAAAAAGGTGGAAAGTTTTTATATTGCTTAGAGGAAAAAGAGCTAAAAATGCATCTTAAAAGTATTTTATCTGAGAATAATTGGGGAAAAATATTCTTAACAAATGCTAATTTACTACCCTTTTTAAATCAAAAAGAGATTGCTGTTGATTCAGAATTTAAAAAATCCATTCCTTTTTTTACAACTTGCGAACATTTAATTGCCGATAATGGAGATGTACTCTTTTCGTCAAATCAACTGAATAGCAAAAAGCTCTCTGAAATTTCTGACAACTTCATTGTATTCGCAAGAACTAGTCAGCTCGTTGAAAATACAGGACAAGCATTAACAGGTGTAAAGGCAAACGCAAAGCACGCAATACCCACGAACATTTCAGCCGTTAAAAATTATAAAATTAATAAAACTGAGGATAATCTACTAAACTACGGCAACAGTAATTCAAAAAACTTATATTTGCTCCTTTTAGAAGATTTATAATATGCGCAACCTTTTAAGAAGGAGTCTTTCCGGAATCATTTATGTTTTAATATTTGTGTCTGCCATTCTTTTTTCTAAAGAATCCTATATTACATTAGTTGCTTTTTTTGCTATTATTGCGATCTATGAACTCTCTAAAATAACCAAATTTAAAAGTATTATTTCTTATATACTATTTGGCCTTGCTTTATTTTTAATGCTTAAAAGACCCAATAGTTATGCCATAAAAATGGTTTTAGGAATCAACATAATCTCTTCTCTATACCTAATTTATCAATTGTTTGCAAAAAAAGAGATTGTGTACGTCACAGAGAGAGAAAAACTAGGTTTGACCATTCGATATTTAATTTTTTCTTTCTGTTTTCTGATCTTATTACCCTTAAATGGTAAAAACTATAATCCTTACTTAATGCTTTCCATTTTAGTACTCATTTGGGTAAATGATAGTTTCGCTTTTATTGTTGGAAAGAATATTGGACGGACCAAATTATTTGTTTCTGTATCACCAAAAAAGACCATTGAAGGATTTATTGGGGGCTTTATTTTTACGCTCATTGCTGCCTATCTCGTTAGTAATAGTCGCTTAAATTTAGGTTTCTCTGTTATACATTGGTTTGCGATTGCTGCAATCATATCTATTATCGGGACCATTGGTGATTTGGTAGAATCGAAACTAAAGAGGCAAGCAAAAATAAAAGACAGTGGTACTATAATGCCAGGTCATGGAGGAATTTTAGATCGGTTAGATAGCTTGTTATTTGCTGCGCCGTTTGTATATTTGTATATTAATTTTATTATTTAAAAATGATTCGTTTTCATAAAGAAGGGTACAAGATTATTGTAATTGCATTTATTTTATCTATTACAGGCATATTACTTGCAGAAAAACTTATTGAAACTGCGTGGTTGGTAAAAGCCATTCAGATTGTAGTTTTAGGCTTGCTATTTACTGTATTACAGTTTTTTAGAAATCCAAAAAGAGCAACGAATATAGATAACAATACAATTATAGCTCCAGTAGACGGAAAAGTAGTAGTGATTGAGGAAGTGGAAGAGCCAGAGTATTTTAAAGACAAAAGGTTGCAAGTTTCCATATTCATGTCACCAATTAATGTGCATGTTACGAGGTATGCAATGAGTGGTCTTATTAAATATAGCAAGTATCATCCAGGTAAATACTTAGTTGCTTGGCATCCCAAAGCATCTACAGAAAACGAAAGAACCTCTGTTGTTATAGACAATATTACTTTTGGAGAAGTGTTGTACCGTCAAATTGCGGGCGCATTGGCTAAAAGAATTGTGAACTATGCAAAAGAAGGTGATACTGTAATTCAGGGCGCAGATGCAGGCTTTATTAAATTTGGATCTAGAGTAGATTTATATTTACCTCTTGGTACGGAATTAAACATAAAATTAGGAGAAACTGTCAAAGGCGGAACTCAAGTTATTGCTAAAAAATAAATATGAATTCTGATGTAGACCTCACGTTTAAAGAGGCATTTATGGCAATTTCAAAATTAAAAGAACCGGTAGCTGCAGATACGATGCTTAAATTTTATGCATACTACAAACAGGCTACTGCTGGTAGTAACTTTCCATTTGACGGAAAGTTAGATGTTCGGAACGCCTTTAAAATAAATGCTTGGATGCAATTAAAAGACATGTCTTCTGACCAGGCTAAAAAAGAATATATCAAATTAGCAAAAGCCGTCTTAAAGAACAAAAAATAAATACCTATTTATATTCTTAGCAGGCTTTACTCTGGTTAAAGTTCCTCAAAACCTATTAAAACCTATTTTATTAATCACAAAGACCTAAAAAAAGAGGACAATAAAAAACTGCCCCATCTTATTCTCGTTATAACACCACGTAAGGTGAACAACTAAAAGGACAGGAGTTTTACTATAAAAGGTTGCTTACCTTAAGTTTTCAAAGGCTTCTTTTAGTGTATCGTATTTAAAAATAAAACCTTTTTCAATTATCTTCTTGGAAGACAACCTACTTCCTTGTAGGAGAATAACTGCCAATTCTCCAAAAACTAATTTCAATAAAAAACTTGGAACCGCGAGCGGTATGAATAGCCTTTTTAAAACCTTAGCTAATGTTTTAGAAAAGCGGATACTGTTGCTGTGTTCTGGTGCTACTGCATTGTAAATTCCTGAAATATTTTCTTCAACAGTCTTTATATAAATCGCGCACAAATCATCAATATGAATCCATGGCAGAAACTGTTTTCCAGAACCTAAAGGGGAAATCACAGGTGTTTTCATTTTTTCTAAAGCACCTCCTTTCTTAGACAATACTATCCCTGTTCTTAAAATTGTTACCGGAATACCTCTCTTTTTAAATTGATTTGCGGCAGCTTCCCATTGCTGACAAACTGCCCCTAAAAAATCAGTTCCTACAGAATCTGACTCTTTGTGAATAAGGTCTGTGGTAATGGCACCGTAATAATTACTCCCCGAGGAGGAAATAAAGCCTTTCAGAGCAATGTTTTTTTCTTTTATTTTTTGGAATACTAAATTAGCAGTCCCTACCCGACTGGCTATAATTATTTTTTTTCTTTCTTTCGTCCAGCGTTCATCAGCAATTCCAGCACCTGCTAAATGGATAATATAGTCTATATTTTCTATAGCTTTATCGGCTATAAACCCCTGAGAAATATCCCACATGAATTCATTTGCTAACCTGGGGCTTCTACTTAGCACCCTTACATCATGCTTTCTTTCAATTAAGAGTTCCGTAAGTCTTGCACCCACTAAACCTGTGCCGCCCGTTATTAATATATTTGCCATGTTACAAAGATAAAAACCCAATCGATAAAATTGCCTTTTGTTTGCATAAAATTTACCGATTGATGCATATACTAAAGCTATGTTAAAATATTTTTAGACATTCAAGAAAGCCGTATTTTTATAGGGATGAAAAACAACACAAAAAGAAAAGGTTTTATCTTCAAAACCTATGAGGCGGAAAATCAATCTCCATTTGAAAAATTATTTGAAATCTTCAAGGAATTGATAACACATACTTCTGGAGACTTTGATGAAGCCATCGATTGGCTGCGTTCTTTAGATGTTGAATATAAATTGACCGACGAAAATTATACGATCGATGATTTTATTGAAGACCTAAAGAAAAAGGGCTATATTAAGGAAGAAATAAAAGGAGATGGCACTGGGGGAACAAAAATCACTCCAAAGACGGAGCGCGCCATCCGCCAACAAGCACTCAATCATATTTTTGGAAAAATTAAAAGAAGCGGTGCTGGAAATCATAAAAGTAAATCTCCTGGAATTGGAGATGAACATACCGGTGATGTGCGTGCTTACCAATTTGGTGATTCCTTGGACAAGGTTTCAATTACTGAAAGTATTAAAAACGCTCAAATTAATAATGGCATCGAAGATTTCAATTTAACCGAAAACGATCTAGTTGTCGAAGAAACGCTTCACAAAAGCCAAATGAGTACCGTTTTAATGATCGATATAAGCCACTCTATGATTTTGTATGGAGAAGACAGGATTACACCTGCGAAAAAAGTAGCAATGGCATTGGCTGAATTAATTACCACTCGGTATCCTAAAGATACCCTAGACATTATTGTTTTTGGAAATGATGCATGGTCAATAAAGATAAAAGATTTGCCCTATTTACAAGTGGGTCCATACCACACAAATACCGTTGCTGGTTTAAATTTAGCAATGGATTTACTCCGACGGAAAAGAAATACCAATAAGCAAATTTTCATGATTACCGATGGAAAGCCAAGTTGTTTGCGTTTACCTGACGGGCAATACTACAAGAATAGCAATGGTTTGGATGAACATATTGTAAATAAATGTTACGCAATGGCGCAGCAAGCAAGAAAACTACGCATTCCCATCACCACTTTTATGATTGCCCAAGATCCCTATTTAATGCAGTTTGTACGCGCTTTTACAAAAGCAAATCAAGGAAAAGCTTTTTATACCGGTTTGAAAGGTTTGGGGGAAATGATTTTTGAAGATTACGAAACAAACAGAAAGAAAAATATCAAAGGATAATTGCACCCTTATGAACATGCAACAAAAGAAAACAAAATACGAAAAGATAAAGGCATAAAACAAATTAGATGAATATAAATAAGATAAAAACATTAGGACAATTAGTGAAGTCTGGATATAAGTCACGGACGATAAAAGACGAATTACGCGAAAACCTCATCAGTAAAATAATGAGTAAAGAAACGGTCTTTAAAGGAGTTCATGGGTACGAAAACACGGTGATACCAGAGTTAGAAAGAGCTATTTTAAGCAAACACAACATCAACTTGTTAGGCTTGCGTGGACAGGCAAAAACACGTTTAGCGAGATTGATGGTCAATTTATTAGACGAATACATTCCTGTTGTAGAAGGTTCTGAAATTAACGATGACCCGTTGCACCCTATTTCAAGGTTTGCACAAGAAATAATCAAAGAAAAAGGAGATAAAACCCCTATTTTCTGGTTGCATAGAGAAGAACGATATGCAGAGAAATTAGCAACACCAGACGTTACTGTTGCCGATATCATTGGTGATGTAGATCCAATAAAAGCTGCGAATCTAAAATTAAGTTATGCTGATGATCGCGTAATCCATTACGGAATGATTCCCAGAGCAAACCGCTGCATTTTTGTGATCAATGAATTACCAGATTTACAAGCTAGAATTCAGGTGGCCTTATTTAATATTTTACAGGAAGGCGATATTCAAATTAGAGGTTTTAAATTAAGACTTCCCTTGGACATGCAATTTGTTTTTACAGCAAATCCAGAAGATTATACGAGTAGAGGAAGTATTGTAACGCCTCTAAAAGACAGAATTGGTTCGCAAATATTAACGCATTATCCAGAGGATATTGAAACTGCAAAAACAATCACACAACAGGAAACCAGTAAAGCAAGCTCCCAAAAAGAGTTCATAGCCGTGCCTGAATTAGCAAAAGATCTATTAGAACAAATTGTATTTGAAGCTAGAGAAAGTGAATTTATAGACGCTAAAAGTGGCGTTAGTGCACGTTTAAGTATCTCTGCTTTTGAAAATCTCTTGAGTACTGCAGAGCGAAGAGCGTTGCTTTCTGGCGATGAGAAAACAATGATTCGCTTGAGTGATTTTGACGGAATTATACCCGCCATTACCGGTAAAGTAGAATTGGTGTACGAAGGAGAACAAGAAGGTGCTCATGTAGTAGCAGATAGTTTGATTAAAAAGGCAGTAACCACTTTATTCCCAAGCTACTTCCCTAAAATTAAAAAATTAGAAAAACAAGAGGAAGAGACTCCTTATGATGCTATAATTTCTTGGTTTTTTAATGCAGAGGAAGATTTTGAATTATTAGATGAGCACTCTGAAGCACAATACAAAGCAGAACTTGATAAGGTAAAGCCATTGCAAGATTTTATAACAACCTACCAGCCAAACATGAATGAAGCTGATACTTATTTTATGAAAGAATTTGTACTATGGGCTTTGGTTGAATTTAAAAAACTAAGCAAGTACCGTTTTGCAGAAGGGACACAGTTTAAAGATCCGTACGGAAACTTTATAAGCAATTTATAATTGTAGTATTTGTGTGCACAAGTAGTTTAGAATGCTAAACCTTAAAAACCGAATTATTTTTATAATTCGGTTTTTAACTGCTAGTATATTCCTTTGATTGCGATCTGTTGTAGGCCATAAAGGTCATCTTTAAAAAAACTTATCTTTCATAACAGGGTTATTTTCTCCAGATTTTATTTGGAAAAACAACCACGCTTTCATGACCATTTTCTCCAACGGCAGCAACTCCAAAAAAGAAATTATCTATTACAATTCCTTCTAAAGTAAATTCTGTAGTTTCTACATATCTAGAATTATCCCAAGTTGATGAAGTTGTATCACGCCAGTATATTTTGTATCCTTTTGCGCCTTGAACCTTGTTCCATTTAAACTTTACACTAGCTTCTACAATTCCGCCAATAAATACTTCTTTAGGTGCTTCTGGTGCCCAAGCTAAGCTTGCAAGATTAATAGCGTTTACTGCAGTTAGTTTTTTAGTGTATGGAAAATTCACATGTTCAAAAGTATCACCATAACTAATTCCATTTTCGATTCTAATATTTTGGTGTTGTTGTGTGTAATTTTCGTGCGCTTCCATAATTCGAATGCCTGCAAAACCTAAATCATTAAAAGGTCTGTGATGTCCTCCTCTTCCAAATCTATCCAATCTGTAAATCATCATAGGATTCATTTCTGGCATATATGTTTTTACATTTTTGTGAATATATCTTGCCAACTGTCTAGAAATTCCATCCACTTCACCACCATAAAAACGTCTCATTTTACGCTGTTTTTCAGTTTCATTTGCAGGAACAGGTTCTGAGAAAATTCTAAAAGATCTGTTGTCAATAACCCCATCTACACCTTCTATATTACCAATCATATCATTATTTAAAATCCCTATAATTTCCCAACCGTTGTCTTTTGCATATTTGGCCAAACCAGCACCACCGAACAAACCTTGCTCTTCACCAGACAAGCCAACATAAAGAATACTACTTTCAAATTTATATTTACTTAGAACTCTTGCAGCTTCAATAGTTCCTGCCATCCCTGATGCATTGTCATTTGCTCCTGGAGCATCTGTAGTAAAATCCATGGTATCACTCGCGCGCGAATCGATATCACCACTCATAATTACATATTTATTAGGATATTTTGTTCCCCTCTGAACCGCAACAACATTTACAACCCAAGCATCGTGTGGTACCCTTCGATTCCCTTCTTCAGTAACCAAGTCTTTTTGATAAGAAACGGCAATACAATTGTTACAATCTTTAGAAATTATTTCAAATTCAGATTTTATCCAGCGCCTCGCAGCGCCGATTCCACGAGTGGAAGAAATGGTATCAGAAAAGGTATTTCTTGTACCAAATTCTGTTAATGTTTTAACGTCTGCTTTGATTCTTTCCGCAGAAACGGCATTTATAATATCATATATTTTTGAATCTGTTTGTGCTGAAGCGACCACTGTAAACAGTAAAAATAAAATGGAAAGTTTTTTCATAAACAAAAAAATTAGACTACTAAAATACAAAAGAAAAAAGAGAATAGATCTGCTAAATCTGTTCTCTTTTAAATTTTAACAATAGTAAAATAGAAATTTTTTGTTTGATTTGTAGGAACTTATAAGAGCCTGTCTTATCGTTATAAACGTGAGATTTACTGAGTACAGCAGCTTTTTTTAATACTGGTTAACAAGTTGTAATTTATAAATTATTTTTGTAAATCAAATAAATATCCTAAGGATAAACTAAAAAAACTTGTAGTTGGTAGATTCTTTTCTTTCAACACTGCATTGGGAAAATTCAAATGATATCCGAATTCAAAGTCCCAAGATTTTGTGCTTACAGAAATTGGAATATTTATTTGTGTATTTAATAAATCGAAGACATTGAAATTGACTGTTTCCAAGATTCTTTGTTGATCAATAAAAATAATTTTTTCAGTAGCTAAAGATTGTTTTGCAATTATAAAATCTAGGGTTGGTCTTAAACGTACTGCAAAATTTGATGTTCTTTTTAAAGTGAAGTTCACAAAAGTATTTGAAACTAGCTGATAAGATTCATCGCTACCAAATACATAGGAGGCAGAAATGGTGGAACCTAGGGTTCGTTTTCTATTTCTGACACCAAAACTAATATCTATGGAGTTCGTAAAACCATCGTAACCGTCCGTATAAAAATATTTTGTGTATCCTAAATTGTAAACAAACATTTTTTGTTCTCCGAGTGTATTAAAGTATCCCAAAGAGAGACTTGTGAAATCCCAATTTGGTAAAAACTCTTGATAATAAATACCAGATATGCTTGCATTAAAACCCGAAGAATGGTAGTAAGAAACTTGCGGAATGATGTTAAATTGTTCTGTGCCAGCGTCTCTTCCTGAAAAATAGGTATTGTTGTTATAAGAAACAGAGGTATAAAGAAAATTGTAAGGGAAATTACTTTCTACCAATTCATCTAAAAATTGTTGTTCGTTAAAAAATAAATCGTCTAAAAGGTCATCAATATCAGCAACATTTCGTTCCTGCGCATAAGCGCAAAAAGGGGTTGCTATTGTAAATAATAGCAACCCAAAAAAATTTAAAGTTGTTGTAAATCTTTGATAAGAATCTGTCATACTTATTTACAGCTAATTCTCTCTGTTTCTTCTTTTCTTGCGATTTTTATCGTTGTTGTTATTTCTTGGGCCCTCTTTTAGTTCTCCTCTATCTTTGTTTTTTCGAATTTTATCAATCCGTTCTTTTAGCATTTTACGCTGCTCTCTCGTAAGTGTTTCTCTAAAATTTGCTCTTGTTTTTCTTAAACGAACTTGCTGATTCCTAACCAGATCTTTTTGATTTCTGGAAAAAGTTGCCGTCAAACGGATTCTAATTTCATTTTTAGAAACCGTTTTATCTCTTAAAATAGATAGTTGTTCTTTTGTAAGGGTTGCCTTAAAAGCATCCCGATTTGTTTTCATTACTTCCCGCTCGTTTTTCAGCAAATCTCTTTGTGTCTTCGTAAGCTCTTTTGTAATCAAATCGTAATTAGATTTTTGAGCAAAAGTTTTTGTATTACAGAACATCAGACTTATAAAACAAATGCTATATGTGATGATTTTTGACTTCATTTTATTTCACTCTTTAGAACTAAATTACAAAATTATAATGCACTATTTACATGCTTGCTTTGCAGCTTGCATTTCTGTTCCATCATTTACTGTTGCCGTTCCATCATCTTTGTATCTAATAGCTACAGGATAATTTAAAGCTCCTTTTTCTTTTACATCCCTATTTGCTTTGTGCCAATCTCTAAGTAACTTAAAGTCGGTCCTTTTGGCAACCGTAATTATTGTTTCGTCTGGCATTGTAAAACGTATGGGTAAAACAAGGCTAAAACATTTTCTTTTATCTTTATTAATTCTACAAGAATTTTTAACTTCTTTTAATTCGTCTATCTCTAATAAAGTTTGCACAGTTCCGTCTTCCAAAGAAATGTTTAAAGGAAAAACAATTTCTGCACGCGCTGTTGTATCTGGATTTGCTTCATACCATTCTCTTATTAAAGCCCAATCTGCTTTTTCTGTTAAAGTTATGGTAGTAGTATCTGGCATTAAAAAATCTATTGGAAAAACAAATTCAAAACATTTGTGTCTTCTTTTTTTAAATTTAGCCCGATCGTCTTTTAGCTGTCTTCCTTCAATACTAAAAAATACATCACTTTTATTTTCTTCTCTTGCAACATTGTCTGTTACTATAGCTACTTTAAATCCTAAACCTTCAGCCAATGCCGCACTTTTAATAAAACTATCAGACAAATCGCCATTAAAAGCGTTTGCCGTGGCAGATGGTAAGCTTGTCGGTTCTATGACTGTTTTTGTTGCATTTTCAATTCTTTCTATTAAAGCGGTATCGGCTGTTCCTGAAATGCCTTCACCTTCTGAACAGGAGGTAAAGAATGCAACTGATAAAATAAATAGACTTAAAGTTAAAAATAAAATTCTTGATTTTGAAATGTTTTCTTTTGAAATTGTAGTTTTCATAATTAATAAAATTTTTAGGTTACACTTGTTTCTTTTTACTTAGAACTACGTTTGTTTAAATAGTTTGAAATTTTTATAAAATAATTGTTTCGATGAAGTTTTTGTCTGTGTAAATATCTATCAATGAATCTTCTACAAATAAATAATTTAAAAATAGATCATCTATTTTTCTTTCAGACACTTCTGCTTTTATTATAATTTCGTTTATTAGAGTGGCATCTGCAAAGGTTTCAAATTCAGAATCATCTACTAATAAAGAGTTAATTAAATGATTTTCGGAAATAAATAATAATTCAAAGCTGGTATCCTCTATATCGGTATTATTTGCACTCTGTAACCAAACTGTAAGAGCGAAAATAAAAACCAACGATGCTGCTGCCATATATCTAAATTGAGGTTGCAACCAAAAAATAAGTTGTTTCTTCGTTTCTTTTGGCACCTCTGTCTTCGATTCCTCTTTTATCTTATCTAAAATTAATGATTTAGATTTCGCAAAATATCCTTCAGGAATATCTGTTCCTAAATACTTTTTATGGTGTTTAGAAGTATCACCTTTAAAACCTTCTTCTAAAAAGTTCTTTTTACTGCTATTTTCTGATGATTTTTCCATAGTATCTAAGTTAGACCCAAGTTTTTAAAAAAAGTTTGGATTTATAAAAATATTTTTTCTTCAATAATTTTTACTGTTGTGTAATAAGTTGATTTTAATGTACTTTCAGAAATATGTAGTACTTCAGAAATTTGTCTAAAGCTTAAATCATCAAAATATTTCATGTGGAAAACTCGTTTTTGTTTTTCAGTAAAACCATCAATAATTGTATGCAGCTTTGCTTGAATTTGAGCTCCGTCAAAATATACGTCTTCAAATAAGACTTCTAAAGAAGTACTAGATATTTCATCAATATTTTCAAATGTTTTTTTCTTGTTTTTTTCTAGAAAACGCAAAGATTCATTGTATGAAATTCTAAACATCCACGTGTGTAATGTGCTTTTTTCTTCAAAGTTAGTAATGTTTTTATACACTCTTATAAAGGTGTTTTGCAAAACGTCATCTGCATTTTCATGTGTGGTTACAATCTTACGAATGTGCCAATACAAACGCTCTTGATAGGTGTCAAGCAGCTCACTAAAAGCTCTATCTTTTAATGTAGGATTTTTTAATTTTTTAATAAGTTCCGCCTCTTTATCCAAATATATTTGG
>TARA_B110000503_G_scaffold143797_1_pt1 | contig 29470 bp, 19 predicted proteins | sample TARA_B110000503 | Tara Oceans TARA_B110000503 (sample SAMEA4397472) | marine metagenome | biome: Polar Biome; feature: [SRF] surface water layer (ENVO:00010504); material: water (ENVO:00002006), including particulate matter (ENVO:01000060) such as... | depth 5 m | reverse complement strand
AAATCTTGTTTTATTATTATCACAATATAACGAGATTTTAAATTTCTTCTTGACAACTTTTATAAGGGCGGTAAATTCAAGAGATGGCAATAGCTCAATACTATTGCTGATTGAATATAAATTACCTTTCAGTTTAGGACGCATCCTATGGAAATCCTAAATGATAGTATTTTGATAGCAATGACAATCTTTAATTGCTTATAGAGCGAACGGTAAATCGCCTGCGATAATCAAAAGAGAAGGCGAAAATGTGAATACAAAAGAGGATGCCGATATGGCGTATACATTGAGTAAGAATACAGCAAACTTTCTTTATTTATAGTTGGTGTGTAGACCAATAGGATGACCCAATAGCGTCAATGCCTGGCTAATAAGAGGGGCTATAGAGGGCCACATGTAGTACGGATTCCGAGTGACTGGCTCCCAGTCCTTGATGTACCAAAACACGTCACTTCTGATTATCTTAAATTATTTATTTTTCTCCGGAACGGCTTCTATTAGCATGCGATATGCTTGACTTAAGGACTCTGCTGCTGCCTGTTGTCCTTTGTAATGCCCAAGTCTCACAATAACCAAATCATGAGATGGAATGATGGTTACGGATTGCCCTCCTGCCCCAAGCATCATATATGCATCTTTTGGGATCGGTAGGCGACCATCCCCGTTTACCCAGAATAGGCCACCATAAATAGGGCGACCATCCGCAAGCCACGGCTCAGCAAGTCTACTCACGAATTTTGTAAATCCTTTGGGTAAAAGTTGTTCACCATTCCAAAGTCCTTCTTGCAAATAGAGATTACCTAATCTAGCCCAATCACGGGCAGAAGCAAATTCATAGCCTTGGGTAAGGAAGTTGCCGTACGGGTCAGTTTCCATGACCATCGTGCGAATGCCAAGTTTATCAAATAATTCTCTTTGAGGAAAGGTGTGATAATCTTTCCCGGTACGTTCTATCCCCAAGCGATTCAGGTAATTGATCAGTACAGGATCGGAATTCCGGTACCTACCGACTGTATTTGGCAGCCATTGTTGAGGTAAATTAGCCGCGTAGTCAAATGAATTGATTCCCCCTGTATAAAGATAGAGATGGTCAGGATATCCTGCCGAAGAATCAAAATCAGGATCTTGAGGTGCTCTACAATATAAACCACTCGACATGTGCATGATGTCCATAATTCTAATATTGGCTCGTCCGTCTCCTTTGCCTTGCCATTGAGGAATGGGTGCTGATTGTTCTAGGTTATAAATGCCCTGCTGAATCAAGATTCCCATAATGGTTGCGGACAGACTTTTGCCCATAGACCAACTTTCCAGAGCTGTATTTTTCGTTATACCATTGCCATATCGCTCGCCAATGATATTACCTTTGTAGGTCACCACAAAGGCGGCAGTTAATGCTTCTTCGAGGGAAAATGCGGCATCTAGCGCTTTTGATACGAAGTCCATGTTAATTATGTCGGCCATATCTGAGGTCGGCAATATACTTCCCATCGGCCAAGGGGTCGTGGAGGCTATAGGATTACGGGAAATTTTGACTGGCTCAAAATACAACGAGTTTCTCCCTTCAGGTAAACAAATACATCCCAGGTCACCTGTATAAATAGCGGTTCGCGTTAGCCCGTTTGGAAGGGATATTGATACAGATTTCTTTTCATAATCGATCATGGGTTTTCCAACCTTGGCTCTTTCTGAATACGGAGCAGTAAAATAGCCCACATGCTCAGCGGCAAACTCGGGAGACAATCCTGTAATAAATACGGCAGAACACATTATTTTGGCATAGCCTGCTGTATGATGGGATAATGCATCGCCTGGAGGCGCTTGGTATGAGGTATTTAAGGTGTGTTCAGCAGCTCGAGCCAACATGTTGTTTTCCTCTTTTAATACTTGGGCTGTACTGATGATTGCAGCCAAAAGAAAAGGGATCAAGAGCAAGGGTTTCGTAAGTTTTTTCATAGCAAGGGGGTCAGTTGAAAAAGACGACTTAAAAAAAATATAGCTTGTGTTATCAGGTTAATTAGGGAGCTATGTAAATTATATTCTTTATAGACCCTACTAAAATACCCTACTAATGGATAGTATCCAAAGAATTTCTATGACCATAATTTTATTAATTTATTTGAGCTTTAGGTGATGGCTCAAGTTGATTTCAAATTGTCTTGTCTCATTGTGAAGTCAATAAGAACCTAGATAAAAAATAAAATCAGTTCATTCGTATCTCCAAGTTTCTTGGTTTAAGTAGTTACAGATTGATAATGGGGTAGTATTTTTATGGTGGAGAGAGGGAGGTAAACACCAAATTTTGAGACTACCTGATCTGCGCATTTTATAGTTATTTTATGATTGAGATACTTGCCCTATCATCTAATTAAGATGGAATAAATGGTGTTTTTTTGTATATTAGATTTTTTAACTTGTACTTTACGAGTAACAATCAAAACAAAAAATAAAATGCAAAAAATAATTTTACTATTATTTATAGTAGGTATTACTGTTTCATGTGCTCCTGAACAAAAAACAGAAATGACACACGAAGTAGTTCTCAATTCTATTGGTTATGATACTTCTGTTGATGGCACCAAGATGCCACTTTATGGAGGATCCATGTCAACCATTGAATTGGTAGAAAATTACGTGAAAGCTCATAATGACAGGGATCTTGAAGCCATCCGTAACATTAATGCAGTTGAAAACTTTAAGGTTTGGGACGCTACGGGCCAAGTAATTGAAGGTTCAGATGCGCATATTGCCTTTTTGACTGAGTGGTTTGCCCAAACTAATCCCCAATGGAAAGGAAATTATGTGATAGCCAATGAGTATACCGATAAAGAGGGACAACTGCAGCAGTGGGTAACTTCTGGTTATGATTTAACTTTTACTGAAGGGGGCACAGAAGTAAAGGTAAACCAGGTACTAGATGCCCTTATCGTAAATGGCAAGATTCAAATGTTTTATGTTAACCAAAGAATCATGACGCCTAATGAGTGATGAATCTTTTGAGCTTAAATTATAAATATAAAGCCTTGACTTTGTCAAGGCTTTATATTTATAAAAAGGATCTAACTAATCGATTGAAGGTTCGTTCTTAAAAAAAATAAACTAGCTAACCCCTAAAATTTGAGTTCCAGCAGTTAGTTGTCATCTTTCAAATAGCTTAGAAAATCTAAACAAGGGAGGTGTCGTGCGGATGTATTCTTGATAGCTGTCTAGATGCCCCCATTTTTCCATACCAGCAACTTCTAAAATCCTGACACCACTTACATGAACCAATAGAAAGTAAGTGAAAAATGGAGAGATTAAAGTGATAAACTGCCAATTTGATAAGGAGGAAAAGGACATAATGGAAATCCCTGTCCATAAGGTGATTTCACCAAAGTAGTTGGGATGCCTTGCGTAAGCCCAAAGACCATGGTGAACAAATTGATCCTTATTGTCAGGTTTTTTTCGAAATCTAGACTTTTGCCAGTCGGCAATAATCTCTACAGCAAAACCGAAAATAAAGACCAGCATGCCGAGATAAAAAAATCCATTTAGAATGACCCCAATTTCGCTTGCGATTGCGGTTAAGGCGCACATGGTACATAAAGAAACCCACATTCCTTGCAACGTCCATGCCATAAAGAACCGTGTGGGAGAGGGTTTGATCGTTGCAAACCTTTTATCTTCTCCGGCTTTTTGAATTCTTCTAAATAAGAAACTGCCCAAACGGATGGCCCAAAGGATGATGCATCCGGCTAATAGGATACTCCCAAAATTGAGGTTCATCGAAGCGTAACTATGGTAGCTGATATAACTCACAATCAATATGTAGGTACCACTTCCTGTTAGGTCATAAAACTTTTCTGTTTGAAAAAAATAGGCAGGAATAAATAAAAGCCATTGAATGAGAAAGGCCATAAAAACAGCCTGCTGAATCATCTGCAGCCCCGTCAAAAGCGCGATGGCAGATCCAATGAGAAAGGCGATGAGGGCAAAAAATAGATTAAGTAGCGCTGGCTTCATGATGCTTTAAGTTTTTGTACAAGGCCTTGTAAGTATAGGGTTATAAGCTATTGCTGTTGATTAAGGAATATATGATGAATAAAATCAGATAAACTGCTAAATAGATTCGGTAGTAATTTCTTGTTTTGAGGTAAGCTATGTTATCTGGATACATGTTGTTGAATAAACCGAGGATCTCTTTTTTGAACAAAGGTCTAATGTTGATTTTCCAATCATCAGTTTGGTAAACAATTTTCCTGAACTTACTCCTAAAATAGGTACTGGGAATGCTCCAGATCATTAAAATAGCGAACATTACATACTTATCTGTCATATATAAAGATAAGTAAGTGCAGTTAAATGGGTTGTATTAAAATAAAAAATCATCAATTATGTAAATTTTTTATAATGTTTAAGCTGTTTTTGTTGATTTATCCCTACAACCACTTGTTGACTGGTATGATTAAGATCATCAATAATCCTCTTGGGGGTAAACATAAAAGGTTTGAGTACTTCAAGAAAGTGGCTAAATTCATTATTCTTCCATTCCCAATCACATAAAAATTCATAACAGATAACTGAGAATCATAAAGTATTGAAAGCAATGCGCTTGATTGTCTATTAGGCGACTAATGGAGTGAGTGAATTTATGTGAAGCGAAGCTACTTTCTGAATACCTTTATCAATATTAAAATGTGAGAATTGACCACTCAAAAAAAATACATTGTGACTAATAATATAAATGGATAAATTAGTTCTTTTTTTCGGCTGAGGTTGCTAGCACCTAGTGTTCTCAGCTTCTTGGTAGTTATATTAACACTCTCGTTTAGTTGGGGTTATTCATTAAAATTTAAAACATGCGTGCATTTATCTTAATTATTGGCTGTCTTCTGTTCACTTTTCAGATCCAATCACAAAAGTTGGACTCTGTATTCAATAAATTAAAATATCGAAGTATCGGACCCTTTCGAGGAGGCCGTGCAAATGCTGCGTCGGGTGTAGTGGGGGATCCCTTGACTTATTATATGGCCACTACTGGAGGAGGCGTTTGGAAAACAACGGATGCAGGCCAACATTGGCTCAATTGTTCAGATGGATTCTTCAAAATGGGATCGGTCGGGGCGATTGCCGTCTCTGAAAGTCAATCCAATGTGGTATATGTAGGTATGGGGGAACATGCGCCTAGGGGTGTAATGACTTCGCATGGAGATGGTGTATATAAGTCTACAGATGCAGGTAAAACCTGGAATCATATGGGATTAAAAGAAACACAACACATTTCGAGGATTGTCATTCATCCAAATGATCCCAATGTCTTATGGGTTGCCGCTCAAGGCGCTTTAAACGGCCCAAATGCCGATCGTGGTATTTTTAAGTCGTCAGATGGTGGTAAAACATGGAAAAAAACACTTTTTGTTAATGAATTGAGCGGAGCGAGCGAATTATCAATTAATCATCAAAATCCCGACGTCTTATATGCAGCTATGTGGGAACATATGAGAACGCCATGGCAAGTGATCAGCGGGGGCCCTGGTAGCGGTTTATACAAATCAATAGATGGTGGCGAAACATGGAATATGATTCACGAAGGATTGCCTGAAGAAAAAGGAAAGATGGCCATAGCAGTATCTAGGGCAAACCCAGATTGGGTATATGCGCTGATTGAAAGCGATTCGAAGCAAGAAAAGGGAGGCCTATTTTTATCTAAAAATGCAGGGGCAAAATGGACTCGAATAAGCCAAGATCATCGGCTTTTACAGCGTGCGTGGTATTATATCGAACTGAGCTTAGATCCTAATGATGAGAATACGGTTTATGTCCTAAGTGCAAGCACGTATCGCTCAATAAATGGGGGAAAAGATTGGGATAGAATAAAAAGTCATCATGGAGATTATCATGATCTTTGGATTAATCCAAAAAACTCGAAAAACATGGTTCTTTCGAGTGATGGAGGTTCTGAGATTTCATTTAACGGAGGGGAGCTTTGGTCAAGGATTGACAATATGCCTACCGCACAGTTTTATAGAATCTCCACAGACAACTTATTTCCTTACAATATTTACGGAGGTCAGCAGGATAATACAAGCGTTAAAATAGCCAGTATTGGATTGGGGTCCTCTGGAATTAACGAGTCGGATTGGACCAGTTCCGCTGGCGGGGAAAGTGCTTTTTTAGCTTTTGACCCCAATAATCCGGTCAAAGTAATGGGTGGAAGCTATTTGGGTTCTATTGATTTATTGAATACCATGGCCAAGGCGAGCTCTCAAGTCATGATAGAGCCTAATCTCTACCTTGGTCTTGCCGCCCGAGACATGAAATATGTATTTGATTGGAATGCCCCTATCATAAAATCATTGTACGAGCCAAACACCTACTATCATGGCGCTCAATACGTGTTGAGATCTAGAGACGAAGGCTTGTCATGGCAAGTGATTTCGCCCGATCTCACCGCCAATATCGATGCCAAGCAAGGTAAAGGTGGTGGTCCCTATACGGTAGAGGCGGTGGGGGCAGAAAATTATGGTGCCCTCAGTTATCTTATAGAATCTATTCATGAAAAAGGGGTGATGTACACAGGAAGTAATGACGGTAAGGTTCATCTTACCAAAGATGGGGGTAGCACATGGACTGATGTTACGCCTAAAGGACTACCGGAAACCTTAATCAATGCCATTGAGGTCTCCCCTCATGATCCCGCCACCGTTTATCTAGCCACCACTCGATACAAATTCAACGACTATCAGCCGGGGCTATACAAAAGCACCAATTATGGCAAATCGTGGAAATTAATCACTAATGGAATTCCCGTAGGTGCTTATACCAAAGTAGTGCGAGAAGATGATGTCCGGAAAGACCTACTTTTCGCCGGTACGGTTACGGGGATGTATGCTTCATGGGATGGTGGTTTGAATTGGTCTCCCTTTCAACTCAATTTACCGATTACGCCGATTACTGACCTTGCTATTAGTCATGGAAATGTAGTTGTTGCAACGCAAGGAAGGTCTTTTTGGATTTTGGATGACTTAGCATTATTGCGTCAGTACGATGGTACGATGGGCAAAGGTAACTTATATACACCCGCACCGACATATATTGCCAATTGGTCGAGCCAACTCAACGGTGAGGGAAGCGATGGTACGAGCATTCTTTCTGGTGTAAACCCGGCAAGTGGAATGGTTCTATATTATGATTTGCCCGTGCTAGATGAAGAAATGGAGGTCTTGTTGACTATTAAGGATAACAATGGACAAATTGTCGATGTGTTTTCGACTAATGAAGACAAGGACTATATTTCTTATGAAGGAAATCCATCTAGAAAGCCTATAATATCCAAAAAAACAGGTCTTAATAGATTTGTTTGGGACCTTAGATATCCTATCATGCCAGGTATTCCCAAGGTGTATATTGAAGGTAGTTATTCGGGACATCAAGTCATGCCAGGTAATTATCATTTGACCCTTACCTATGATCAAATGCGTCACGAAACAATGGGTGCGCTGCTGCCTAATCCCTTATTTGACTTAAGCGAGGCAGATTACCAGGAGTATCATGATTTTATGAATCAAGGGGAAGCAAATTATACAGAAATGACCATCCTGACCAATAAGCTACATCAAGCGAATGAAAAATTACAGGCATTGCTAAACGAAATGGATACTTCCAAGCAAGCGGATCTAATGACCAAGGGCAAAGCCCTTAGTCAGGAATTAAAACAGTGGGATGAGCTAATGGTACAAAGATTGTCTAAAGCATATGATGATGTAGAGAATTTTGAGAATGGATTCACGGCTCATTACTTGACAGTTATTAACTCGGTAGATAGCCGTATTCCGCGGATTACCGCAGGGGCAAAATCCAAATTGGTCGAATTAAACGGTGTCTGGTGGGGTCATAAAAAAACAGGAGAAGAGCTACTTAAAGACAAAATTGGAGGTTTCAACCAAGCGTGTCAAATGGCGGGTATTGGAGCAGTTTTTGTAAATTAGAAAGCTAGCGATCAATGGCTAGACGCCATAAGAATTTTTAATCGCTCGTTAAGAAGTCTTCTTGTTCTCAAGTGTAAAACAAGACTTTTTTTAAGTAAACTGAACGTGCTTTGGAAGCTACTATTTTTTCCAAAGCGCAATTGGTTTTAGGGCTTCAGATCGATAGGGGAGATTAATTTTCTGCCCACTTCCAGCGGAGGCATAGGCGGCATGGATAATTTCTAATACTGCTTTTCCGTCTTCTCCGGTTACCAATGGTTCTTTATTATTTTTCACGCAGTCTACAAAATGTGCAAATTCTTGGGGAAATCCATAATTCCAAATTTCCTCGTACATGGTAAAGCTCCATCCTTGGGTATTGCCTGCTTTTTCGACAGCATAACCTACCCCTTTTTCACTGTAAGTAAGAATTGAATTTCCTTGTAATACATCAGCATAGGCTACTCCAGTACTGCCATGAATCTCGGCTCGATCATCCATTCCCCCCTTTTTAGTCCAGCTTTCCTCTGCAAGGGCGGTTACATTATTATCAAACTCTAAAATAATAATGGAATTATCATCTCCTTTGGTTTTATCCGCGTGGACGGAGGTTTGCATTTGTGCATAGACTGAGGTCACGCGTGCGTTTGGATTTAGCCAACGAAAGAATTGAATGGCATGGCAGCCCATGTCCATTGTGACACCTCCTCCAGACCGTTCTACATCCCAGAAGTGATCCGCGTGTGGACCATCATGTTTTTCGGATTGTTTGAAAAACACAGGCGTGCCTAGCGCCCCTTCATCTAGCAAGCTTTTTAACCGCACATATTTAGGAGTAAAGCAAAGTTCTTCAGCATACATGAGTTTTACCTTGTTTTCTTTGCAGGCGGCAATCATTTGATCTGCTTCATGGAGGTTTAAACATAGTGGTTTTTCTACTACGAGGTGTTTTTTTGCTTTGGCAACTTTGAGGGTAATTTCACAATGCAAATAATTCGGGGCGCCAATTACCACCAAATCGATGGTTTCATTTGCCAAAAAATCATCAAGGTTGGTATACCAGTTTGGAATGTTAAACTGCGCTGCAAATTTCTTGACATTTGATTTGGTAGGAGACATTACAGCGACAATTGAGGCATCTGAGACCATTTTAAGGGCTTCTGCATGAATGGTGGATATAAACTGGGAGCCAATGAGTCCTATCCCTATTTTTTTATCGATCATCTTATGTTATTATTTATCTTGTGTACCTTATTTTATAAAGGACCTCTTTTAATGAGGTCCTTTATAAAATAGAAAAATTGCTATTACTTAATGAACACGGAATTCACCATCAGTGTTGACTGACATGAGTACTTTCCAGGTCACCTGCTTGTAAAACCCACCACCCATTAGTGAATTGATTTCCGTTAGGTCAGGGATTTTGGGCGTCTTTTTCCAGCCGCCATCAAGCACATCGTCGTAACTCATATAGCCATCGGCAGACAGATAATTCCAGTTATACCCACTACCTAATGGTGATAATACTTGTGCAGTGGTCCATATTTTTTGAGAAGTTTCGTCTGTAACCATCATTTTATTGATGTATTTACCCCAAACCGTACCTTGAAGTTCGTTCATTTTGGCGACATTGGTGATTTTTGATAAATTGAGTTTTACATAGTTGTGAAATTTCCAATCGCTATCTGCTTCCCAATTGGTTCTTTTCAAGATGACCTGACCGACTCGAAAAGAAGGAGCATTGAGTGCGCGTTGGACAAAGACTGCTGCATCAGGACCTATTGCATTGAGTACGTTTTGAGAACCATTTTGAAAAGTCGTTTCCAAATTGGCCACATTTTTTTCGTTACCAATACCTATGAAAAACATGATATTCGGCTCATCAGCAGTGCCTCCGACTCTTTCTAGCATCGCCCAACCCGTCAGATTTTCTTTTTTAATTTGGTCTTGTGCGACCAGACGCCAAAAATGACGCTCATTTTCTTTCATTATGGATACCTCAGATTCAGGCACACTTCTGAAGTCGTACATAAAGTGCTGAGCAAACCCAAAAGAGGGAGCGATAAGGGTGATTAGTAAAATTATTTTTTTCATGATTAAATCAGTTTTATGGTTAGTTGTTTTATTCTTAAATATAATGATTTATTTATGTTTTTTTTTCATTTATAATATTTTTTGGTGTTATAAATTAATCAAAAAGACCAAAAGGATAGCCGAATGGCTTCATGTTATCTGCCTAGCGTATGTCATAAAAGCGAGATGAGCAGCTCAAGCTCGATGATTTAATAACTTGATGTTAGGGCAAGATCATTTATTCATATCAAGCTTTTCTAATTTAAAAAGGGAATTCCTTAACCACGAGGCAAATAATCCCAATCAGTATTTTATTCAAGAAATGGATTACGGTGATCTATGCAGGATGGTAATTTTAGGAATCATTGACATAACTGCTATAGGAGGTGATCAAATCTTTTAAAAGGGGGTCAATAGAAAAATGGATCCGTGTTTGGTAGTTGATGATAGCGGTCTTGATATTTCATTTTTTCCTTTTAAAGTCTTAAATTGACTAGGTATGGTCATAATTACCTGGGTTATTTTAGTCGGATTTGCCGTTTGGTTTCTGTATGTTTTTGTTGCGGATATCATCGAGCACAGAGAGCAGCTAGAACCGGTAAGTTGGATCAAAACAGGACTGATAGGTTTTGGCGTTAATTTTTTTGACGTACTAGGGATAGGTGCCTTTGCGCCCCAAACGGCTCTTTTAAAATTCACCAAACAAACCTCCGACAAGTTAATACCAGGTACCATGAATGTGGCCAATACATTTTCGGTCCTTATTCAGGCCATTATATTTATACAAGTAATTGAAGTTGAACCTACCACGTTAATCTTAATGTTTTTAGCAGCGATGCTAGGTGCTATTATTGGGGCAGATATCGTAGCCAAGCTCTCCGAAAATAAAATTAGGTTCACCATGAGCATCGCGTTGTTAATAACTGCTGGGTTCATGTTTGCTAATCAAATGGATTGGATACAGGGTGAAGGGGTGGCTATCGGTATTCATGGATGGAAATTGGTCATCGCCTGTGTAGTGAATTTTATATTGGGAGCACTCATGACCGCTGGTGTGGGTTTGTATGCGCCGTGTATGGCGTTGGTATTTTTATTGGGGTTATCTCCGCAAGTCGCTTTTCCAATTATGATGGGCTCTTGTGCTTTTTTAATGCCGCCGGCGTCTTATAAGTTTATTAAATCAGGTGCTTATAATAAAAAAGCGGCATTGGGAATGGCTATTCCTAGTGTTCTTGCAGTACTTATCGCAGCTTTTATTGTCAAATCGTTGCCCCTTGACGCGCTGCGATGGATGGTTTTGGGAATCATTCTTTATACTTCAGCTACGATGTTTTGGAGTGCGTGGAAACCCCAATTAAAAGCTTAAATTTAAATGGACTAAATTCACTTATCATGTCTAATTACCCAAGTATATTTAATGATGTTATTGGACCCGTTATGAGGGGCCCCTCAAGTTCACATTGCGCAGCATCTCTTCGTATCGCTCGTATTTGTCTTGATTTAATGGGTGGTCAAATAAAGGATATTCTGATCGAGTTTGACCCCAATGGGTCTTTGGCAACGACCCATAAAGGTCAAGGCTCAGATATGGGATTATTTGGTGGTTTTTTAGGTTGGGATGCGGACGATGAGCGTTTACCTGAATCAGAAAAACACTTATCTAAGGCAGGTATTAATTATGCCATTCAAATAACTGAATTAGCCAATAAGCATCCCAATACTTATAAGATATCCTTAACAAATGATACCGAATACCGCGAATTAATTGCTATCTCTACGGGTGGAGGCATGATTGAGGTAATTGATATTGACGGTAATAGGGTGTCTATGGCTGGGGATTATTACGAAACCCTCATTTTTTGTGTCAATGCGGATCAAGTGATGCCTTATATAATGTCGACGATACCTTATGATGATGTTATTTATCATCAAGGTGAGAAATCATTTATTGAAATAAGATCGCAACAGCCTCTTGCTGAAAATATTTGTGGGGAAATCCAGCAAATGTTGGATGTACAGGCGGTCAAAAGGATCAGACCCGTGCTTCCCATTATGGCCAGAAAAGGGTTAGCTGTACCCTTTATCACTTGTGCAGAGATGATGACCTATAATGAAGGGAGAAATAAAGCGCTTTGGGAGTTGGCAGTTGACTATGAAAGTATTCGAGGCAATATAGGCAAGGGGGAGGTGATAGAAAAAATGAGGTCAATTGTCCGGATTATGGGGAATGCAATTGAAAGGGGTATAAAGGGCACCCAATATACCGATCGTATTTTGGGAAGCCAGTCCCCTGCTTATAAGAAAAAATTTGAATCTGATCAATTGATTGGAGGAGACGTATTGAATAAGACCATCATGTATGTGTCAGCTATCATGGAAGTAAAAAGTTCGATGGGTGTGATTGTAGCAGCGCCTACAGCGGGTTCATGTGGAGGGTTACCTGGAGTTGTTTTTGGTACGGCCCATTGCCTCCTTCTAGAGGAAGAGATGATTGTCAAAGCCATGCTTTCTGCTGGATTGATCGGCGTATTTATAGCGGCTCATGCGACCTTTGCGGCTGAAGTTGGGGGTTGTATGGCCGAGACAGGTTCAGGTGGCGGGATGGCTGCTGCTGCACTTGTCGAAATGAATGGCGGAAGTCTAGATCAATCCATTGCAGCGGCTTCACTCGCGTTGCAAAACTCTCTGGGAATTGTTTGTGATCCCATTGGTAATAGAGTGGAGGCTCCTTGCTTAGGACGCAATGTGATGGCCGCGGCCAATGCGATATCCTGCGCCAATATGGCTTTATCGAATTACCAGCATTTGATTCCTTTGGATGAAGTAATTCAAACAATGAAGGAAGTCGGCGATCAAATTCATCATACGTTGCGCTGTACCAATTTAGGCGGATTATCGATGACACCTGCGGCCAAAAAAATAGAAGCCTTACTCGAAGAAACCCCGGCGATCTTTTTCAAAAGTTGTTAGCAAAAAAGGATGTAAAAAACAAAAGTGAGGGGCTCACTGCGTGTTGCTGAGTAGATCTATTCTTAATAGCAAGATGTGGAGATTCCGATTTCAACTCAGGGCAATCTGATGCAGAGACCACTTAGATTACTTAAATGAGTGCTAATATCCGATGGCTTGTGAAATTAGATAAAAAGTGCAACGCTTATTTTTCCAAAATGGCGTCAAGAGCTTGTTCGAAATAATCAATAGTTAAAACGGATAAAAAACCTCGATTTGGAGGTTTTTTATCCGTAGGATAATTAGTTATTTAAAAAAATAAATTTTTCCAAAACAACACGATCGGTTAGATCCCTTAATTTCATTAATTCCTGGTAGGACTTGTCAGCATCCCAAGCGGGCCCAGTAGTGGTTTTTAGAAAATCAGAATACTTGTCATACCAATCTACGGTAAAGTGAGTCCAACTCATCTCAGTACCCACGCGGTCAATTCTTCGAGCCAAAGACCACCCTTTTCTAGGGTTACCTGTCGGAATTGACTTGGTCATCGATTTTTCAAAATCCTCATATGATTTGTATTTATCCTGCTTAGCCTTCATTAAATTCATAACGGCAATGTCGGGGATTGTAGTGACACCGGTCTGCATGACTTCCGCTACATTTAATACGGTAGTGCTAAAGACTATTTTTCGATTTGCATTGATGCTTTGACCAATTAATTGCAAGTGATCTTCGGTGATATCTGGGAGGCGCTCTGCCCAGCTAGATACTTTATAGTCTTCATCCATTTTATCAAGATCGTATGTGGTGACGGCAACATGGGTAAAGGGCGTTTGTGGGCCATTGATCACCTTCCATACATGCCAACCCAAGGCCTGGCCATCATCAATCATTTTTTGATTGGCTACTTTAAAATAGGTGTTTAATTGATCATCATATTCTGCAATATTTTCTGCTTTGATAAATGTAAAATCAAGCACTATATTTTGAGCGAAGATGAGATGGCTTTGAGCAAGCACAAATAGTAAGAATATTATTTTTTTCATTTGATTATGGTTTAGTGTTTAAAAAAAAAGTAAATATAACAAGCATATTGTAAGTCTTCAAACTAATGTTTCGAAAGATATCATAGATGATTCATGAAAAATTAGAATGATTTATTCAGAAATCGAATCAAAGGACTAGAGTGATTATGGCTTTCTCCATTTTAAAGATGAGAAGATGCAAATCATGGATATAGCCGATCAGCGCTGTTGGTGATACTTGTTTTATGCAGCGTAAAATTCAATTTGAAATGATAACAATATTTAATTTAAAAAAAGCAGTAGAGTTACTCATGAACGCTATTGATTAATCAGCCATTTCCAATAGGGCAAAGCCAAAGGAAGGAAGTATGAAATGCTCCTGATCTTTTCCAACTTTGTGTTTTTGCCCTGTCCAAAGGTCTTTCAAATGGGTAGGTTGCGCACCGAACTCTTTAAAGGCATACCAAGTCAGATAGGAGGCTGATGCCGCGTAATTGAAAAGGCAATATAATTTTTTATCTTCCTCTGTGCGAATAAACCCAGCCATGTGCACATTGTGTGGCGTCATCCAAATCACATTATTATGATCACTTAAAATGCTGAGTTCCTTTCTAAGGGTAATCAATTTTTGAGTATCACCAAAAATGCGGCCTTCAAGGGTAGCAGGATCCAATCTTTTTTCATTTCGCTTCCAATCGATCAAAGGGCGATGCATCCATCGATTATCATAGCTTTTTCCTTCATCTTTCAAATAGCTATAATCATTAGTATACCCCATTTCGTCCCCATAAAATAACATGGGAATACCGCCCATAAATAAGCTATGCGCTTGCATTAAAATAATTTTTTTTAAGGCAAGCTCTATTTCATCTTGATTTGATAATTCAATAGCTTTTTCTAGGCCACACAGTGAGGCCAACGATCCGCTGATGCGCGCATCATTGGTTTTGTGATTTACCGAGAATAACGCCCCTTTGGCCATTGAATTTTCATGCCAACCTGCATAATGATTTTTTAAAAAGGAACGATGATGGAATGGGTTGAATCCTGCTTGGGCTATCATATAATCATCATAACCCAAGCCTATATCGTCATGGCATCGTGTATAGGAAATCCAAGAGCATCCTATGGGTTTCTGCGAAATAACTTGCTGACCAGCTATCATGACACTGGTATCTCCAGTTGCAAGAGCATCCCATTGCAGTGCCATTTGAGTAGCGTTATAAGCGAGATCGCATTCTGAGCCGATGGCCTGTTGTGTTCCGAAATATTTTAAGATTTCTTCGGGAGCTACAATAGCCTCACCAAGAAGTGCCATGCCAGGACTCACAACCGATACACATTGTTTAATGAGGCTTAATAGCATGTGCGCTTTAGGTAAATTTTGACTTGTTGTGCCTGGTTGTTTCCAGATAAAGGCTGGGGCATCCAAACGTAAGACATCAACACCCATGTTGGCATAAAAAAGGATATTATCTAGCATGGCCACTAGGAGTTCAGGATTGCTGTAATTTAAATCCCATTGGTAGCGATGAAATACGGTCATCACCCATTTATTGCATTCCGGAATAAAGGTGAAGTTCCCAGGTGTATGGTCAGGAAAGACCTCTGGCATGGTTTGATCAAATTGATCAGGTAGGCTTCTGTCGTCATAGAAATAGAAAAAATCTTGGTAATAGGGATTCCCAGCTTTTGCTTTGAGGGCCCATTCGTGTTGGTTTGAGGTATGATTGAGGACAATATCCAGCATCAAGTACATTCGTTGCTCATTCATCCGTTTAATGAGCGCATGCAAATCTGAATTTTCCCCAAATTGTGCCGCGACTTTTTTGAAATTGGAAACGGCATAGCCTCCATCACTTTCGTTAATGGGACTTTCAAATACAGGCATTAGATGCAAAAAATTAACACCGAGTTCATGGAAGTAGCCAAGTTTGTCAGCAAGTCCTTTGAGATCCCCTGCAAAGCGATCTACGTATAGGCTCATGCCAGTAATTTCATTGCTCAAAAACCAGTTTCCTTTTTTTGTCTTGGTAGCATCTTTTTTCAGAAAGAGCGAAGACCTTGATTTATGTTGCTTTATCAGGGTGGTTAATAGCCCATCGAAGGCATTGTTTCGGCTCGGGTGTTGGCTATATATATGATCAAATAAGGACTCTATTTGGCTTAGTTTATCCAAAAAGCGATTTGAGAACACTTTATCTGCCATTGAGGGCTTCTTGAAATAAGTTTCTAGTAATTTTTGACCAAATTCAGCTAAGGAAGAAGTATTCATGTCGAACGTCTGCTATTTTAAAATCGATGAATTTAGATATTTAAATGCTTCCATAGCACCTAGATATTCACAGGTACGTGCTCCTGCTTTATTGGCATTCCATATTATTTTTTCCCAATCCTTGAAGCCGATTTCCTTTAAGGCTATTGGATTGGAATTAATTAATTGATAGAGAACCGCCCCAACAAAAGCATCTCCAGCACCTGTCGCGTCGATGGGAGTTATGGGGATACTGGCGATGATTTCCAGATCTGAACCAGCACTGAGCATGGTTCCGTCTTTACCTAGGGTAATGGCAAAGAGACCCGTGGAGGTTCCCCGCAAGGAGATCGCCGCATCAGCTACTGTAGAGCACCCAGTAATGAGCAGGGCTTCTTCCTCGCTGAGTTTAAAAAAATGAGCCTGTCGGATAAATGGCCAACATTGGTCAATGAAACTTGAGATATTGTCTTTAAATAATAAATGTCTATAATTGGGATCAAAGCTGATGATGCAGTTGTTTTCGGTTGCTTTTGACAAAAGGTCAAGATAGGTTTGTTGTAACGGACCTGGTAAAAAGCAGGTTGCCGAACCGAAATGGACAATGCTGTATGCTGATAATGATATCTGTGCCAAGTCGGCGGTACTTAATTGACCATCCGCACCGCGGTTGAAATAAAAATCTCTTTCACCGTCTTCCATTAAAGAGACAAAAGCAAAAGTCGTAAAAGACTTGGGATCTTGAATGACCCATTGCGTATCGACACCCATTTCTTCTAAAAGATCGATGAGGTAGTCTCCGAATGGATCTTGGCCCACTTTTGCAGCCATACCCACTTTACCTCCGAGTGCAGCGATGGCTGCAGCAACATTAGCAGGCGCCCCACCTGCTTTTTTGAGGAAGTTTTGTCCATTGGCCAAACGACTACCTCGGTCGGTACAGATCATATCAATCAGCGCTTCTCCAATACATAATACTTTCATTTGGTTCGGGTTTTTTTAGTTAATGAGTCATTGGCACATTTGCCTGATTATTTTTCTGATGGTTATTTTGGATGAGTAAGGTCAGAAAAGCGGCTATGATTAAAAAAACACCTCCGAAACTAATGGCTTTGCCTGGATCATTATCCAGAAAATGTTTTAGGATAAAACCAAAACTTATATTCTGCAGAAGCATGGGAATTACAATCATCATATTGATGATACCCATGTAGACACCATATTTTTCTTTAGGAATTTTGTCGACCACGAGCAAGTAAGGGATGCCCATCATACTGGCCCATGCAATTCCAAATCCAGTCATGGGCAGAAACAACATGTTTTTATCTGTAATGTGAGGAAAAGCCAACAAACCCACCCCTGCCATTACCAAACAAATAACATGGATCATTTTTGGACTCATTTTCTTTGACAACCAAAGAAGACCAAATGCGGAAACGAAAGTAACTATATTGTACCACCCATTCACGAGCCCAGACCAGCCAACAGCTTCATCATAAAGAGGGTTATTTTGATAAATATTAGTATCCCAAACGGATTGTGCGATACTTTTGGAAGCATTTTGCCAATAACAAAACAATGCATACCATTGGAAAAGATAGACCAAAGACAATTGCCACATGACCTTGGGCATTTGTTTTATGGCTTTAAAAATCTCAATAAACGGCGTATGAATATTGATTTGTTCTTTTCGAAGTAAGGCAAGTTCTTCCTCTGTAGGTGGTATCTCTGGCGTTTTTAAAACGGACCAGCTTACCGATGCAATGGAGCAGAAACTCCCTAAAAAAAAGGAGGCATAAACCCAATAGGGTAAGCTACCAAAATGACCTACGATTTGCTTTTGAAAGACAAATAGCGAGAGATTGGCTAAGGTAATACCCAGCCCAGTGAAAAAACTTTGGGTAAGAAATCCGGTAGCATGTTGAGCGGTAGGAAGTTTGTCGGCAATAAACGCTCGATATGGCTCCATAGCCGTATTGTTGGCAGCATCTAACACCCATAGTAGGCCTACTGCCATCCATAATGCACTGCTGAATGGAAAGAGAAACAAACAGATACTACAGAAAATGGCCCCAATCATAAAATAGGGTTTTCTACGACCAAAACGTGGAGACCAAGTCTTGTCACTTAGCGCTCCGATGATGGGTTGAATAATTAATCCGGTCATCGGACCGGCCAAATTTAATAGGGGGATTTGATCAGGGCTTGCACCCAGCATATCATAAATGGGATTTACGGCAGATTGTTGCAAACCGAAGCTATATTGAATACCCAAGAAACCTACGTTCATATTGATGATCTGCGAAAACTTCAACGAGGGCTTAAACGACATAATAGAAGGATATATAAATTAAATTTTACCAGCTTTACTAAGCAATATGTAATGTTCTCAAATAATAATAGGTAACCAATTGACAATTAATGATCATTTATCTTATTGCAAACGTTTGCTAATCCAAATCGAGTGTCAATTTTTGATATTTTTTTGGTAATAACTCAATTTTTTTATGTGTGATCTGATTAAAGAAATTTCAGGCAATCAGTAGGGATGATTCTGAAAAAGAGGGGAGTTGTGGCTGAATTAAAATTGGATAAAGTAGGTTGATTATTGAGACATACTTCAACCAATTTCAACCAATTTTTATGTCTTTTTGCTTTACTCAAGCTTTTCTTGATTTAGGCTTAAGAATATTATCGAATCTCTCATTATTTACTATAGCCCGTGAAAATTCCATGGTGATCATTTCTCGAGTGAAATAAAAAAAGCAACGTTGATGAGTGTTGCTTTTTTTATGATCTAGCTATTGATAGAACAAAGGGCAGATGGTTATTTTGACATCTCCATATAGTCTACCACTAAATTGGTCAATGCATTAATTCCAGTAATAAATCCACTTTCGTCCAAGAAAAAGTCAGGAGTATGATGAGGTGCTGCCAAGACTGGATCCTTTCCTCTAGCTGCTCCACCAAGATAAAAAAACAGCCCTGGAATTTCGTTGGCAAAGAATGAAAAATCTTCTGCACCGGTTTCTGCCGGAATGAGCAACACATTTCCGTCACCGGCTGATTTCTTTAGAGAGGGAATCATTTGTGCGGTCAGGGCTGGATCATTGATGGTGATGGGGTAGTGAGACGAATAAGGCAATTCGACTATTGCTTCGGCGCCATTGGCAGCGGCAGTGTGTGTAGCGATTTGTCGGATGCGCTCGTAGATCAATGCCTCATCCCCAGCACTTAGCGTACGGACCGTACCCAACATTTCTACCTGCTCAGGTATAATATTGGATCGATTTCCACCATGAATAGCCCCAATAGTGACCACAGCGCCATTCTCAGTCACGTTGATATTGCGGCTCAAAATGGTTTGCAAACTGTAGACGATTTGCGCAGCGGTCAGCACGGGATCTACCGATGACCAGGGCTCAGCACCGTGTGATGAGATACCTTTAACCGTGATTTTCATATCGCCAACGGCGGCAAACATACCCCCTGGTCGATAGGAGATTTTGCCAGCTTCCAATTTTGAGTTAATATGTAACCCAAAAATCACATCGACCTTGGGGTTTTGAAGGACACCTTCTTTGACCATGAGTTCAGCACCCCCTTCTTCTCCTTTTGGAGCACCTTCTTCAGCAGGTTGAAAGATGAATTTAACCGTGCCCTTTAAATCTTTTTGCATATCAGACAAAATCTCGGCAACACCCATTAGAATAGCTACATGTGAATCATGCCCACAAGCATGCATCACTGGAGTCTCTATGCCATTATAGTTGCGCAGTTCTTTTGAAGCAAAAGGAACAGCGGTTCGCTCCAATACGGGTAAGCCATCCATGTCTGCTCTTAATGCGATGACAGGCCCTGGTTTACCCCCTTTAAGAATTCCCACCACGCCCGTAACACCTACACCGGTAGTGACTTCCATTCCCAAGGAATTTAAGTGATTGGCCACTAAGGCTGCCGTGCGCACTTCGCGGTTGCCCAATTCAGGATGGGCATGAATGTCCCGCCGCCATTCAATGACTTTTTGTTCAATCTTTTTAGCTTCAGCTGCTATATTTTTTCTGGATTTATCATTTTGTCCAACCAAATTGAGGGTTGTGCTTAAAAATATAATCGAACAGAAAAAGGAGATAGTTCTCATTGGGTAGTTAGTTTAGTTGAACGTTAAATGTAATTTTTATTTTTGATGAAACTAGTATGTAGTATTTATTTAATGAAGATTAAATAAGCTGAAAAGATCATTTGACCTACTTTAATTGTTCGAGTAAATAAAAATAAGGTTCGAATTTGTGGTGCTGCCAGATTGTCCCTTCGTCATTGGGGAACAATTTGTAATATGCCTCATCGGCCAATAATACGATTGTATGGCCCGTCCGCACATAGTTGTTGGTGTTGGAAAATCGAGGAGTTTGGAAGTTTGGCAGGTAATTTCGAATCTGATCACTCATCCGTACACCGAGGTATTTATTGAATTTCTTAGTTGCTTTTTGCGTAGGCTTATCGAGCTGGTTAAAAGCATATTTCATCGCAATGTTTTTTGGAAAGGGCACTTTTTTAAAGCCCTTTCGAGCCGATTTGAATGGGTTGATGGTATTGAAGTCGTCAATGGTTTGAATGGCATAAGGACCCTCAGGTACCCAGTCCGCCGAATTGACAACATTAAAAGCCCAGCCTTCTTGCGTTAGGGCTTCATACTCATAAGCAAAATAGAGATTTCCGGTTTTGGGCGCAGCGCTCGCATAGGTTTTGATCGTGAGTGGGGCGTATTGTGGATTGTCTTTTTTGAGATGCAGCAGAAGTGAAGTGAGTAAGGTAGCAATGGCACCCCCTTGGCTATGACCAATTAAATAAAAATCGGTGATGCCATTGGCTAGGCAGGAATCAAGTTTTGGGATTAAATCTCTGTAAATGGAGACGGTACCGATCAGCCAACCAGTATGGACCGCAGCTTGATCTTGATCACTCAAATGATAATAGAATACATCTTCTTGACTAAATGTCAGACTTCCTGTGGCGGGAACCATGGCAGCAAATAAATTCTCCGTCCAACTGGCTAGGTTGGGCGTGGTACCGCGTATACTGATGGCTGCAATGGAATCATCTGAAAACCACAATTCCCATCGGTTGTCTAGGCCAATCATTTTGGATCGATGCACTTTGTGAAACTTTTCTGGTGCTGGAAGGTCTTTATTGTAGAGTGTATCTCCTTGACGGGTAGATATTTTGAGAAGTTCAGTGAATTCTAGCTTATCAAACCCAGGGGTTAGTTTTGATTTTTGAGCAAAACAGCTGAGCGCTACCATCAATACGAGGAAACTTAAGAAAATAATTCTGATCATATTTGATCGTTTAATTTTATTTAATCATTTTTTTTGGAATTCCCAAATTAATCGAGTTGGTTGACTAAAACAACAACTTTATAAATTAAACTCTGGTGTGTATCTGGAGGGGTTTTTCTTTGTTGGCTGCTTAATATTTTTAGTATTCAGGGTGCAGTGGCTACTTTGAATTACGCATATTATTTTTCGATAAGCCGCTTATTTTCATTGATCATTAATAGGGTATTCGTGCTTCAGTATAGGGCAAAAAATAATTTTCATTTTATCCCAAAAATAACCTAGTATTAGAGGTGGAAAATTTCCCTATGGCGCAATATATTGAGCGGTCTATCAATTTTAACGGAGTTCATTGATGATGATTGATCTGTTGATTACTGTAGTCATTGTAGCCATCACGTTGGTGGCAGTGATCGGGATAAAAGCTCAAAATAACCGTCTGGTTATCCGATTGTTGACATGGTTTCCTCCGATTCTCTTTGCCTATGTGGTTCCTGCGTTATTGGTATTGCCTTTTGAAATTAATTTTTCTCAGCTAGTCATCCATGATTTCAGTAAAGGTATCGTTATTCCTTTGGCCATCATCTCTGTCATGTCTACGATGACATTTCGCTCATTGAAAATGGTATGGTTTAAGCCGTTATTTTTATTTGTTTCCGGGTCTTTTATTATTGCTATTTTACCGCCTTTGTTGGTGTTGGCACTTAAATTCCTTGCAAAGGATACCTTTTTGAATTTCATGGAAGGAGCGCTTTGGAAAGGCCTTGTCCCCGTAGTGGGTGGATGGATCGGCGGTTCTACTTCCCAAATAGTACTGAAAGAGCAGATAAATACCAATGAAGTGCTATTTTTATCTGTCTTGGTTTTGGACAATATCATTGTTAATTTATGGACGATTGGGATGTTTCAATTGATTGCCAAATCAGATCGGTTAAATGTCTTTTTCAAAATCAACAATCCGCCTATAGTGGCATTTACAATAGCGCATCAAAAAGACACCTATAGTAAACCCATAACACTTACTATTTTATTGGGATTGGTCTTTTCATCTTTTTTACTTATCAAATCTTTTATCATCTTAGTGTTGATTTCCTCGGCATTAGGTTTGCTTTTAGGTAATTTTTTTTCGAAATGGAATCAAGGTTTTGCGATGAAGTTGGGTGAGTTTTGTATCGTATTGGTAATGGCTATTTTAGGCCTAAAATTAGATTTTACCCAGGTAAATTTACCTATGAGTTTTACGGCTATTATGCTCATCTGGCTGGCACTTCATTTGGTATGGATTGTACTCAATACCTTAATACTCAAAATCCCTTTTCAATGGTTGGCTATTACTAGTATGGCAAATTTGGGTGGTATTTCCACAGCACCTGCGGTGACGGCTAGCTATGATAAAAAATTAATGCCCCATGCCATGGTTTTGTCTATTTTGAGTATGGCAACGGGTACTATTTGGGGGTTATTGACGATTTATCTGTTTCAATTGATGTTGTAGTAGTCGCTTAGCTGTAAAAAGACTATTTTATATGGATGGGTCATTTCTGCAATGCATTTTTTTTGTTAATTTGCTCTTTACCTTTTCGATTTTATTATGAAACACATCAATACTTCATTTTTTGTTTTCGCATTAGCATTTGTTGGTTGTAACGCTATCGAGCAGACGGCCGAAGCGCCATTTTCTATTCATTATGAAAAATTTACTTTGGACAATGGATTAGAAGTCATATTGCACGAGGATCATTCGGATCCAATCGTGGCCGTGGCCACGGTCATGCATGTTGGATCCAATAGAGAAAAAGTTGGTCGTACTGGATTCGCCCATTTTTTTGAACATATGTCTTTCAATGATTCTGAAAACACCCCTCTCGGAGCCAATAGAAAATTGATTCCAGAATGGGGAGGGGTAAGGAATGGCGGCACATGGAATGACGGCACTATATACTACGAGGTAGTTCCGAAAGATGCCTTTGATAAAATATTATGGGTCGACTCGGATCGTTTTGGTTACATGATCAACACCGTGACCAAAGAAGCGCTGGAAAGGGAAAAACAAGTGGTAAAAAATGAAAAAAGAGAGCGAGTGGACAATGCGCCTTATGGGTTCACCAATGAGGTCATTATTAAGAATCTTTACCCTGAAGGCCACCCTTATAGCTGGACAGTGATCGGAGAGTTATCGGATCTGCAATCAGCGACATTGGATGATGTCAAAGAATTTTATGAGCAATATTACGGTGCGGGTAATGCTTCCCTAGTGATTGCCGGTGATATTGACATAGCACAGACAAAGACGAAGGTGCAGCAATGGTTTGGTGAAATCAGAAAAGGGCCCGTCGTGGAAAAATTAAAACCCATGCCTGTCGAGTTGAATGAATCGAAGGTATTGTACTTTGAAGATAATTTCGCCAAACTTCCAGAGTTAAGAATGGTATTCCCCACAGTTGAAAACTATCACGAGGATGAATATGCTTTGAATGTCTTAGGTCAGTTGCTGACGGGCAGTAAAAAATCGCCGGTTTATAAAGTGTTGGTCAAAGAAAAAGAATATGCACCTTCCGTTTCGAGTGGACAAAACGGCCGCGAATTGGCTGGGGAATTTGTGATTAGAATCAGGGCCAATGAGGGAATCGATTTGGATTCTGTAAAATTAGCCTTAACACATAGTCTTGAACTATTTGAAAAAGACGGATTTGATGACAATGAACTACTTCGAATCAAAGCTTCGTTAGAAACGGGGTTGTACCGGGGAATAGAGACTGTTTTGGACAAAGCATATACATTGGTAAACGACAACGAATTCGCAGGAGATCCTAGTTTTATCACAAAAAGAGCGTCGTTGACTAGTGCCGTTACGGCCCAAGATGTCAAGCGCGTTTATGAAAAATATCTTAAGGCGAAACCCTATATCATGACAAGCTTTGTCCCCAAAGGGCAATTGGATCTTGTGGTTGAGGGGTCGATCAAGGCGGAAGTGTATCAAGAAGAGATCATTGCAAATGTCTTAGATGAAGAAGTCGGCCAAGGGGAGGAAGCAGATTATGAAAAAACGCCTAGTATTCAGGATCGTTCTGAGCCTGATTTTGGAGAACTTCCTTTTTTTAAGATGCCTATTATTTGGACGACTCAATTGCCTCAAAATTCAATTTCCGTCTATGGTATTGAAAATAATGAGCTGCCCTTGGTAGCCTTCAATATTACGATTAAGGGGGGGCATTATTTGGATCCGATTGAAAAATCAGGGGCAGCCGCACTTTTGGCTGATTTGATGATGGAGGGAACAGCCAAGCGAACTTCAGCAGCATTAGAAGAGGCTATTGACTTGCTTGGAGCCTCTATTAATATTAGTAGTGGAAATGAAGAAATCAGTATTGATGCCACTTGCTTGGCAAAAAACTTTGAGCCGACCGTGGCGCTCATTGAGGAAATGATTCTTGAACCGCGTTGGGATGAAGTGGAATACAATAGATTAAAACAGGCCTTGGAAACCCGATTGAAGGGAAACGAGTCCAATCCAACTACGATTGCTTATTCGAATCTTACTAAATTAATGTATGGTGCAGACCATATTTTAGGTGTAGCCTCTAGAGGTACTCATGAGACGATTAAAAATATTGAATTGGCAGATTTGAAAAATTATTATGCGAATAATTTTAGCGCCTCAATGGCAACCCTGCATGTGGTGGGATTGGTTGATCAGCAACGAGTCGTCAATGCGTTTGAGGGGCTGGACAGAAATTGGAAAATCAAGGATGTGACATGGCCAAATTACGAAAAAAACTTCAATCAAAATGGAAACAATGTTTACTTCATAGATGTACCAGGTTCCAAACAATCGGTAATATTCGTAGGAAAATTAGCGTTATCTGCCGCAGATTCGGATTATAATAATTTGGCATTTGCCAATGAGATATTAGGTGGTGGGTCTAGTGGTAAATTATTTCAGATTCTGAGAATAGAGAAGGGTTACACCTATGGTGCTTATTCTTTTCTTCAGCAGAACATTGCCATTTCTCCGTTTGTCGCCTATAGTAGTGTAAGGGCCAATGCGACCAAATCTTCTATTGAAATCATCACGGACTTACTTCAAAATTATGGGGTAAATTTTTCTGAAGAAGAAGTGAAAATTACTCAAAACAAAATCGTCAAAGGCAATACATTGACTTATGAAAGTCTCTACGCCAAACGTGATATTTTAAGCAACTTAAGTAAGTACGGAAAGTCGATGACTTATATTGAGGAGGATCAGCGAGAATTGATGGGGATGACTTTGGGAAATTTCAAGGAAATCATTGAGCGATATTTACCTGAAAATGAGATGTTTTATGTGGTAGTAGGGGACAAGAAGACACAGCTTAAAGAATTGAATTCATTGGGAAAAGGTGCCGTTATTGAAATGGATATAAATGGAAATTTAATTTATTAGGCTGCTGTTTTTATAGGGCTATTAATTTGTCTTAACTGTGATGATAAAAAATATAGACCTAGGATGGGCGTTAAAAGGAGTTTTGTTGCTTTGTATATTATGTCCAACAGTTCTCCTTGCCCAGCAGAAAATAATCACAAGGGGCAATCAACAATGGATTCAATATTACAATCAGATTAGATTTGGGGAACACGGGATATTGGTAACAGATGGAGGCTTCCGCATGATGGATGGGTTTGGAGAGCCTTCTCAATACATTCTAAGAGCAGGAGTTGTCTATTCCAGGCACCCCTGAGTGAGTTTTTTGGCAGGATTAGCACATTTAGGATTTCATCAGGCTGATCGGGTCTATAAAACGGAATTTCGCCCGTATCAAGAACTAACAATCAAGAGTACGTTTGGTGTTGTTCAAATCAATCATCGTTTGAGGATAGAGGAAAGATTTTTTCATTCAACTGAGGACAATGCTCGGAAAGATGATCGTTTTAACTTTCGATTTCGGTAGTCAATAATGGTGTCTGTGCCCCTTGTGCAACTTTCAGCGGCCAATCCGGAGGCACAGCTAATATTGATGATAGGCGATGAAATCTTCATTAATTCAGGAAGAGAGGTCATTTTTGATCAAAATAGGGTCATTATAAGCCCCACTTTTCAGCTAAACAAAAGTTGGTCAATTTCTGCAACCTGGCATGGTCAATTGGCTTCGGGGAGTATTGTGGGAAATTTTACCTACACCAATGTTTTGGGCTTTCAAATAAGACACTACTTAAATTATTCGTATAATAAATAGTTGTATTGTATTACAAGTATTTTTTTATTGGATTCAATAACCTCACTTAGCCGAAGTGAACATTTATTAAATCCATTTTGAACGTTTACGGTTTTTTTATTGGATAGGACTGCCATCACAGCAGTCCTTTTTTCTTTTTAATTAACGGATAAAGGCCATAAGAATTGCGTCCTGGGAAAGCTTAAAGTTCATTGATATCGATGCGGGCAAGCAAATTGGTTTTCGGATCAGCTACGATGACTGCAGGTTTATATTCACTCGGTATCTTGAAGGCTTGTGTCTGGGCATTCAAGTTTAATTTCACCAATAAAGCAGGGGCACCGTTTGCGTATTGAATTTCAAATTCAACGGGCATATCAAATAAAATTTCTTTATCTGTCCCTTGGGTTAATTTAATATCAATTTTATCCGTTTTCTCGTCAAAAGTCCATTCGCCTTTAATAATTAGTAAGTCTGGGTGCAGGAGCCATTGTTCGAAAAAAGCTCCTAGATCTTCATTAACTATATGTTCCATTACCCCTCTAAAGTCTCCGGTATCGGCATGTCCATTGAAATACTTCATGTAGTATTCCTGTATGCCCAATTTGAAATTTTCATGGCCTATTCGATTCCTAAGCATGTGTAAAAACCAAGCCCCTTTTTGGTAGGTAAGTCCGCTAATCACAGGGCCGGTTTCGGCCGTTCGATCAGCAATCACACTGAAGAAAGGATCTCTTAATTGAGCATCAAATACGGATTTCTTACTTTCTTTTAAGCCTTTTATGTATTCATGATGTCCGTATTGGTATTCATGAAATAACAAAGTAAAGTAAGTAGCAAAACCTTCACTGAGCCAAGCATCGTCCCAGGTCGATTCTGTGACGGAATTGCCAAACCATTGATGCGCTATTTCATGTATCATGACGTTTCGCAAACGCGCTGATTCTTGACCAGAAATTAGGTTCTGACTGTATAAAATAGCACTTGCAGTTTCCATCGCACCATTTTCTACACTAGCAGATTGTACATTGGCCAATTTCTCATAGGCAAAAGGACCTACATAATTTGAAAAAAACTGAAGCACATTTTTGGTTTGGTTTGCGAAATCTTTAAATCCAGCCTCTCTATCTTGATAATACACCCAAGATTGAATTGACCGACCTTCAAATTTATCTACCTCTTGTACCGCAAATTCGGCTACACCGATGACAAATAGCCAGCAAGATATGGGAACGGATTGTTTCCAATGAGTGAGCTTGTTGATTGGGTCCATTTGAGACTCCTCAAGCAAAAGTCCATTGGACACTACTTTATATTTTAACGGTGCCACAATCCTAAATTCGACTGTGGTTTTTTCATAAGGATGGTCAATGGTGGGCAGCCAATGTCTGGTGTTGTTCGGCCAACTTTCACAGAAAAAAGTCCGATCTCCATGATGATTATTTTTTATTTCTAATCCCTTTTCAGGAATCCCTTGGTATTGTATAGTGAAACTTTGGATGGATTCTTTACGGCTAGGATCCTTGAGTTGAATCATTAATGAATCCCCTTGATGAACGTATGCTAATGGATTTCCTTCTGAATTAATTGCAACGATTTCCATCCCTTTGCCTAAGCGAGATTTGGTTTTATTGGCCAAGTCCAAACGAAATTCAAAGATATTTTTTTCCAAAAATAAGATCTCAATCTCAGCGACACCGATGATTTGATCAGTATTATCAGACAAGGTGAGATGGAAATCATAATGCTGAATATCTATGGCATGATTAAAGGGGTATTTGTCTGCTAATGAAGGAATATAGAACGTCAGTAATAGTAGGCTAAGGACGACGGGTTTTTTTAAAAATAAATAGCTATTGTATTTCACGAGAAAATAGTTAAAGTTCGGGCGACCTGTTAAAATTACGTGCTTAATATAATTTATTGGTTCAATACTTATAATTGAGGTCATAAAATAAACGTTTAGTTCCATAATTACAATTGTCGCCAAGATCAAGGATGGTATTATTGTTATAGATGGTTATTTTTGTGGTTTCTGGTGTAGCGGATTTGTCTTTTTTTAAAAAAAAACTAGTTAGCGAAATCATTAAGGAATCTTATTGACTCCGGTTTGGATGGGGGTGGAGCACGAAATCGTATCTAAAGAAATCGCTTCGTTATTACATTCCGTAATTGTTCAAATGGCTGATAGGGCTCTTCTCGCTGATCTCTTGGTGTGTTGTATTTAGGTAATGGGACGGTTATGTTCTTTGTAAATAACTCAAGATTTTTTTTTCATTATGACATTATTTATATTCGGTAATTATTTAGCGGGTTCAGCTGATATTTTTTCTTGGTAAAGGGCCGCTTTTTTAAAGAGGAGGCTCGTGTTAAAATAACAGTGAGGGCTTGTGATTTTCCCGCCCCCCCATTCTCAAGAGCAGTAAAAATTCAGCTCAAGTACTTTGCCCATAATTTTTTAATTGCCAGACTAATGTGTCTATTGGTTTTACAGGATTATTGTGTTTAAGGTTATCATACAAGAGCGAGTGAAAATTATACCCAGCACACTTCCACGGAATGGAAAATATGGGCTTTGAGTTCAGCGGCTCCCTCGTACATTGCTGCAAACTGTACCGTAATAGACTCAGACATGACTACCATATTGTGCCAAGGCACTAATGGCTGGACAGCTATGGCAGCCAATCCAAGAGGA
>TARA_B110000503_G_scaffold89598_1_pt1 | contig 29549 bp, 29 predicted proteins | sample TARA_B110000503 | Tara Oceans TARA_B110000503 (sample SAMEA4397472) | marine metagenome | biome: Polar Biome; feature: [SRF] surface water layer (ENVO:00010504); material: water (ENVO:00002006), including particulate matter (ENVO:01000060) such as... | depth 5 m | reverse complement strand
AGTACACAAGATGTAAGTGGCACAGCAGGTAGTGCAGGTGCAGCAGCATTTGCTGTAGATCGTATTAACGAAATTTACAATACAATTGATACAGGCGATAGTCCTGCATTAATTAGTCCATCACTAGCTTGGATTGATCCGGCATTTATTACCTTTAAAGATATTACTGATGCAAGAAAAGCAATTATACAAGAAGGCGTAATTGACTATATTAATTTCATGTATCCGTCTTTAGATTACAACGAAGAAAAGTGCTCAAGAGATGTTGGGTATATGATTGATGCTATTACTTACGATGTTATTTTTAATAGTACCTTCCGTAGTTCAAAAGCAGGTATGTCTTATCTTAGAGGTATAGCAAGCGCAGAAGTAGTTCTTGCAAATCAGCTAGATCCGACTATTAGTACAATCAACTTTATTGAAGAAGCGCTAACACAAATTACTAACGGCGTTAGAAGTGAAGTCGGTGATAGATCAATTGCAGATCGCGCTGCTTCTAAAGCAGATGCACTTAAAGATGTTGTACAAAACGGACTAGGAGCAATTCCTGGCTTATTGTTGCCTGTACCTACAGTTGAAGTTGCTGATCCAGCATTTGCAACAGTATCTAACACTGCCGGAGAATATGCAACATACACTAACGCGGCAGATCAACTTGCAGTTAATCGTGCATTTATCCAGTTAGAAGTACGCAGCTGGTTAGAGGATGCAACTAACGGCTACGATACATTCTGGGCAACTATACCAGCAGATGGACAAGATCGTTGCATTCGCGACGTTGGTTATATTGTAGATGCTATCCGTTACGATTTAACATACGGCGGCAATACCCAATCATTGATTGCAGGTAGTGCATACTACTCAAACTTTGTATTAACCATTGGTGTTGACGAACTTCCAGCAACACTTGCAGCATATGCAAGAATGACAACTGTTATAGGCGAAGTTATTGCAGAAACAACTGTCACTAAGTCACCAAACAACACACTAACACAAGATGTTAGCGGTACAGCAGGTAATGCTGCAACAATCGAGTTTGCAGAAGATCGTGTAAACGATGTTCTAGATTGGATTAACAACGGTGAGGCAAATGCAACTATTGAAATTGCAACTGATTGGGCTGCAACTAGTGTCGAAAGAGCGTACAATAATTTAGTTAATCGTAGAAATGAAATTATTGAAGACGTAGTATTTTGGGTTGAAAAATTCCATCAAGACTTGTCATACAATCAAGACACTTGCCGTAGAGACGTTGGACTAATGATTGATGCTGTTACTCGTGACACATTAACTGATTCTAACTTTGCTTCTGTTAAAGCAGGCATGGCATATTACAGATCACTATCGTCTACCGCAGTTGTTGTTAATAATCAACTACTAGCGTCAGTTGGTGCAGTTAACTTCTTAAAACAAAAAGTTAAACATGTGGCCTCGTATACTGCTGCTGCACATGCTGAAATAATTATTGACGATATTACTGCATATATTGATGGTGGAAAAAGACCAGCACTTAAAATTAAGTCTGCTGGAGCTACTACTGACGTAACATCAGCAGCGGCAACCGCAATATGGAATAACAAAAAGTTTATTAAAGCAGAAGTACTTTACTATGTTAACGAAAACTGGCCAAGTGTCAATTACAATGAAGAAAAATGCGCACGTGACGTCGATATACTAATTGACGCCTTACGTTATGATCTAGTATATGGCGGAACTGTTGCTACAACACAAGCAGGAAAAGCATACTACAGTGGCGCAGGCGTTGAAAACTTCTATCTTCCACAAGAGCAAAAAGCAGCAACCCTTGCAGCATTTGAATGGGTTAAGTTCCTAGTAACTGAATTAAGTGTAAATAGACTTGACAGTCCGGGTGCATTGCAAGAAAAAATTGCTCCAATATTTAGAGACGAAAATGTTCAACTAATTGGCGATGTAACAGTACAAACCCGAGTGAACGGGTTGATGAATGCATTTATTAATTTAGTAAGTGTTGGCACAGGCGCCTCAGTTATTATTAGTATTCAAGAAATTGCATCTAACGTATTAATCACAGAAGAGCCTGCACACGGTCTCAAACTTGGTGATGAAATTAGTGTTGACGGTACTTTTAATACATTACTACCGAACGTTACATATTATGTAAACAGTATTCCATCTGCTGATACGTTTACAATATCGTCACTATTTGGTGGCGAGAACTACGTATTAGAAGATACTCCACCTCCAGGATTAGGCGGCGGGATCGGCACTGTATCGTTGCAAGCCGACATTCCGGTAATTTCTCAAATTGATCCTTCACTAATACAACAACTTACAAACTTGTTAGGATCTAAAAGTTCAATCCAAACTAGTATTGTTGAATACCTTGCAGAAAACTATCCAACACTAACATACAATGAAGAAAAGTGTACACGTGATGTTGGGTTAATTATTGACGCAGTAGGATATGACATGCTTGTAGATAGTAACTATCGTACAATAATAGCAGCATTATCATATGCAAGAGGTGCAACAGCCGAGTTAGTATTAACCGAGCAAAAGACTGCAACTGTTCAATCTTATAGAGAGCTTAAAAACTTAATAGCAACATATGTAACAAACGACAAAACTGCTAGAAAACGTTGTAATGCACTAATGGATATCATTATTAACATGATTGATAAAGGTATTAATGAAACTCCTGAAATGACCGGTTCAATTGCGTACTACAATAACATTGATGTTATTAAGGGAGTTGATATACTAAAAGCTAACAAAGATTTCTTAGCGTTCGAAGCAACTGCTCATGTATCTAATAGCTTTGGCGGAACTGCTACTGGAGTTGCTGGGTCACCGGGAACAATTACATTTACTAATGCACATAATTTAATTAAAGGCGATCCTATTGTTTTTGATGCAAATGCATTTGGTGGATTAGTTGCAGGTATTACTTACTACGTATCTTCAGTTCCTACAAGCACAACAATTGAAATTGCTGCAACTACAAAAGAAGTTGGAAATAACGCATTAATACTAAGTGGCGGCTCCGGCAGTTCAGTTGCAAAGTACTCTTTTGATGAAGCTGCATGCCGTAGAGACATGATTACTTACATTGAAGCAGTTACATATGACTTACAATACCCAGGTAACTATAAGTCACTTAGAGCAGCAGAGCTTTACTTGAATGCTGTTAACGGTTCGCTACGTTCAGATATGTTTGTTGTACGCAACTCAACTGGCGTCCGCAATATGACATTAAACGGTCTACGCGGCAACTTATCTGAGCTTAATGAGTACGGTACAAGACGTCCGACAGCAGGTGCATACGTAGCACTTGATCCAGGATTTGGACCAAACGATTCTGAATCATGGATTACTAATAAATCACCGTACATTCAAAACGTAACAACATTTGGCGTTGGCTGTGTTGGTAATAAAATTGATGGTTCGTTACACTCAGGCGGCAACCGTTCAATGGTTAGTAACGACTTTACACAAGTGCTAAGTGACGGTATTGGTGTATGGTGTACTGGTAACAATTCATTAACAGAACTTGTTTCTGTGTTTGCGTACTATAACTATGCAGGATATATTGCAGACTTAGGCGGACGTATTCGTGCTACAAACGGTAACAGCTCATATGGTACATATGGTGTTATTGCTGAAGGCACCGACACTGGCGAAGTTCCAATTCTTGCAGTAGTTGATAACCATTCTTCGGACGTATATATATCTGAAGTAATTACAGATGGCGCACAACAAGTTCTACGTTTTGAATTTGATAACGCTGGTAGAGAATACACCAACGCACAATACGCAATTAGTGGTTCAGGATTTAACGCTACTGTTGTTGCTGATGAATTCCGTGATGCCGGTATATTTGAAACACGTTTACTTGACTTAGATGACGGGGAAGGCACCGGTGGATCTGATTACATAACTGCTAAAAACGTGGCACAAGGCGGCACCGTAATACAAGCAACTATTGCTGCTACTGATACTGCATTAGCTAATGCATATAACGGTATGCGCATTCAAATAACAGCTGGTACCGGAGTTGGACAATATGCAAATATCTTATCATACAACAACGGTACTAAAGTTGCAAAAGTATGGAAAGATAGCTTTAAAAATCTAACTGTTACTGATACTACAGTAACTAGCAATGTATTAACTGTAGCAAATACTAATACACTTTATGTTAATATGCCAATTTACTTAGGTGCAGGTATAGGCGGGCTAACTACTGATACTACGTATTACGTAACGGCAATTGTAGATGCTACTACATTCACAGTTAGTGCAACAGAAGGTGGAGTAGATGTTGACCTTTCGACTGCTACTGGCAGCGTAACAATGTATGCAGCTGGATGGGATCATATTGTTCCAGGTACTCCAATTTCAGCAGGACTTGACTTAACAACTGGTTACACTATTGAACCGCGTATTTCTTACAGTCATCCTGGATATAGTGCAGCACAAACTGCAACGCAAAATGCAAATTCTTATGCAGCAGCAGCGTATGCTGACGGTGTATTTGTTGCACTAGCTAATGACAATGGTCAAACTATTTCAAGTAACGACGGTACTACTTGGGCTGACGCCGGTACTATTACTAGTGCAAACTGGGCAGATATTGCGTTTGGCGGCGGAACAGGAGCAACTGCTGTTGCAGTAATCGGCGGCCTAGGTGGATCAGGAGCTATATTTGAAGCAGAACTTGGTGAACTTAACAGCATTGGATTACCAGGGCCTACACAGATTAAGAGTATTAGAGTTATTGACGGCGGCAAAGGCTATAGTTCGCCTCCAACAATTACTATTACTCCGTCAATTGGCGGTGGTGGCGGTGCAAGTGCAACGTGTACAGTTCTTAATGGTGAAGTACAAAGTGTAACAATTACTAGTACTGGTGCAGGTTTTGGCGCTGCGCCAAATGTAGTTGCTGAGACTGATAAAGTTACAGAAATTAAAGTAACTAGTTACGGTAGAGGATATAAAACTACTCCAGCAGTTAATATCACCGGCGGTGGTGCAAGTACACAAGCACAAGGTATTGCAATTCTTGATAACGAAGGTGTATTAAGAATTGACTTTGCAGTAGATGTAGACGATAATGATATTGTTGGCGAAGGTTATACCTCAATTCCGACAATATTGATTGTTGATACAGATGCTAAGTTTGTTGCAATTACTGAAGGTACAACTACTAACGCAAATATATCACTTGCTAATGCTAAAACTAGCGGTAACTGGTCAAACGGAAGTGTATTACCAAACGGTAACTTTACTTCAGTTGTTTATGGCAACGGTGTATTTGTTGCCGCAGGCGGCGCAGGAGGATCAGGAAGTGCATCAACATCAACTGATGGTAGTACATGGGTTTCACGTACTACTCCTACAATGAGTACTGGTACAATTACTGGACTTGCATATGGCGCAGGAGTATATGTTGGTATTAACGGTAACGGCAATAAGTCAATAACAAGTGCAAACGGTATTATATGGGCAGAAGGCGGCAACTTACCAGCATCAACTACATGGTCAAGTGTAGCATTTGGTAACGGTAGATTTGTTGCAATTGCATCTAATAGTAGATCAGTAGCATATAGTTATGACAAGGGTCTTACATGGTATTCATCACCAGCAGGTCTGCCAACAGCGGATAATTGGAAAACAATCAAATACGGACAAGGTTTATTTGTAGCAGTTGCAGAAGGCACTGACGTTGTTGCAACATCGATGGACGGAATAACTTGGGGCGAGCATACATTGCCGACAAGTGGTGCATGGCACGCCCTAACATTTGGTAGTCCAAACAGCATTCCGACTTGGGTAACATTAACAAATGCTGCTAACAGTGTAGGTGCAACTGTTGCAACTGGTGCAACTGCGCTAGCAAGATTAGTTGAAGCTGATGGCTCAATAATTTCAACTAGAATAGTTGAACCAGGCTCAAACTATCCAAAAGGAACAGTTACAAGTACAACTGCTGCTAACACTATTACAGTAAGCAGTACGGATCGTTTAGTAGTAGGACAACCGATTGTATTTACAAATATTACTTCAGCAGGATTAATAACTGATAGAGTTTATTACGTTAATACTATACCAGGTGCAACTACACTAACAGTGAGCTTAATTCCAAATACTGGAACTCCGGTAAATGTATTTACGGCTACACTAGCAAATTCAGAATTTAAAGCAGGACCAGTTGGCGAAGTTATAGATCCTAATTCAACAGTTGCAGCAGCAATTCATGCACGTCAAGGAGATAAAGTGTTAGCTAACCCGACCTTTACTAATAGAGGTTCAGGTTTTCAAACTGCTACAACTGAAGGTTCAGGAGACGGATATGCTGACTTATTCCAAGCAAGTACATTTGTTGCAGTAAGAGGACTATTCCAATTACCGGAACCAGGTTCAAACGTTGAATTTGCTGGGATTCCAAATAAATGGTTTAAGTTAGTTGCTGTTAATGCAGTTGTTGGATTCGAAGGTGATTATACTGCTACGTTCCAATTAAGTCCAGGACTAACAGTGCTAGAAGCACCGCTCGATGCTACGAAAATTACTACAACTAATAGTTACTCGCAAGTACGTCTAACAGGACACGACTTCTTGTATATTGGTACTGGTAACCAAGCTGATACTAACTATCCTTATGTTGATATTACAACAGCAAGTGTAGATAGACAACAACTTGGTAGCGGCGGCGGACGAGTATTCTTTACAAGTACTGACCAAGACGGTAACTTTAACGTTGGTGGATTGTTTGGAGTTCAACAGAGTACAGGTACAGCGACACTAGATGCTGATGCGTTTAACTTAGCTGGTCTACAATCATTGCAGCTACAAGGTATTGGACTTGGCATTGGTTCAGCTATTATTACACAGTTTAGTACAGATCCATTCTTTACTGCAAACAGTGATAGTGTTGTTCCGACCCAACGTGCAATTAAGGCATATATTACTGCACAAATTGGTGGCGGTCAGTCAAGTCTGAACGTTAACACGCTAACAGCAGGTGTTGTATTCATAGCAAACGATGAAATTACTACAACCAACGGCGGACAGCTAAATATTAAAGCGAAGATGAACTTCACAGGCGGAATCGACGGTGCACCAGTTGCACTTGGATTCTTCCTAAGCAGATAACAACGGAGAAAAGAAATGGCAACAGGAAGACTGGGCAACGTCGATATAACGGCAGCAACAAACACAACAGCATACACGGTGCCCGTGGGCAATTATGCTGTTGCAAATATTTCACTTACTAACAGAAATGCAACATCTACTAACATACGTGTAGCAATGGCAACTACTAGTACACCGATAGACCAAGAATGGATTGAGTACGAAACTGTACTCATTCCAAACGGTGTGTTTGAACGCACTGGATTGGTAATGCAAGGTGGACTAAACTTAGTTGTTTATTCATCACAAGCAAACGTTGGCTGTACTGTATACGGTATTGAAACATCTACTACTTAAGGAATATAAGGGAATAAGACATGGCACGATATAATACAGCACCACAGACGTTAATAGTTTCAGGTGCGACGGAGTTTACATACGCATTTACTGGAGGAATTATTTCCTTAACAGGAACACCTGGATACATTGTCGAGATGGTAAGCCCTGTGTTTTTCCCTGGTAGTAGACAGACGTTCTATAATGCAACAAATGATTTTATTACACTTTCATCTGCTGCTGGCCAAATAAAAGGTAACGGTGTTACCTTAGGCCAATCAATTGAGATTCCGACTAACTCAACTTATATTTTTACATCAGACGGAGCAGATTATGTTCTAACTAGTGCATTAGCAGGTACAACAACTTTTGAATTACCAGTTAACTTTAACAGTTTGCTAAACGCAGATGGTAAAGTAGAACTTAATCCGCTAAATGAAAATGTAGAAATTAGTCCAACTGGCTCGGGCATTGTTGATATTAGTCCTTCAGGTAGTGTACAACTACAAGGTGCAGGACAAGTTACAATTAATCCTTCGCAAGCAGTTACAATTGGATCAGCTGGCGGCACAGTTACAATCGGTAATGCAGGCATTGCTACTAATATTCTTGGAGAACTAACTGCTACAACTACTAATCAAATAGTTACACTAAGTCCGACTGGAACAGGAACTGTTACAATAGATCCTACAGGCAACACAATTATTGACTCGGGTGCTAAAACAACTATCACTTCAACAATTGCTGGCGATATTAATAATATGAATATCGGCAGTACTAATCCAGGTGTCGGTACTTTTACAGCATTAAATACTTCAGGTGCTACGGGATTTACTGCTAACGTAGCTGCAACAAGTACAACTTCGGGCACAGTTGTTATAACTGGTGGGTTAGGTGTAAGTGGAGCAATTTATGCCGGTACGTTAGAAGGCACGGCAATTGGCGGAGTTAGTAGAAGCTCGGGTGCATTTACAACGATAGATGCCAACGGCGCAGTATCACTTACCTCAACTGCTGCTGCAACTAACAACACAACTGGCGCACTTGTAGTTACTGGAGGTGTAGGAATCGGCGGAGCCTTATTTGCAGGAAGTATTCAAAATACTGCAATTGGTAGTACATCTCGTTCTAGCGGTGCATTTACAACGCTAGCTGCAAACTCAACCGTAGGCTTTACCGCAACAACTGACGCATCTAGTAATACTGCAGGTGCTGTGATCATAAGCGGCGGCGTTGCTGTTGCTAAACGTGTTTATGCAGGAGGCGGATTCCAGGGTGCAATTGGTAACGCAGCTACAAGTACTGGACAATTTACTACAATAACTTCCAGTAGTACTGCTTCATTTACCGGTAACACTTCTGTAAACGGATCATCTACGTTTTCAGTTGGCACCGGTACAGCTACCTTTGGCGGTAGTGTACAGATGAATGGCGGTGCAGTAGGCGCAACAAGCGCCTTTACACCAAGTTCTAACTATCACTTAATGACAAAAATATATAGTGAACTACAATTTGGTAAACCGTGGGCAGTACAAGCAGCAAACATAACAGCAACGTCTGGATCTAGATATTTTGTAAATACGACAGCCGGTGCAAGAACTATTACATTACCAGCTTCTCCATCTACAGGCGACTGGGTACAGTTTGTTGATTACGGTAGTACGTTCGATACCAATGCATTAACTGTTGGTCGAAATGCCCAGCGTATTATGGGCATTGCAGACGACATGACAGTTAACACTGAAGGTGCTGCATTTACGCTAGTATTTTCAGGAAACGCAACCTACGGCTGGCGCATGGCATCAGGAATTTAATAGGAGTGAGGCAAATACATGGCATTTAATTACGATACCTTAAAAAGAGTAACTGGCACAATGATAGTTGATGCCACTATAACTAACGATAATATTGCAGCGGGCGCAGTGACTAACTACGAAATTGATGCAGGTGCTGTTGGATCTAGTGAATTAGCTACCGGATCAGTAAATGTCGGGGGAGCAAAAGTTACAGGAACATTATCTGTTGCCCGAGGCGGCACAGCTACTACTAATCCATTTGGTGGAGCATACCGCTCTATTATTTCTAATGGCTCGGCAATAACTAGTAAACAACACGGTGTACAAGGTATGCAAGTATTCACTGGCAGTGGTACTTGGACACGCCCTTCCAATGTTAGATTTATTAAAGTACAACTTACTGGTGGCGGCGGTGGCGGATCGGGACACGGCGAAAGTGGCGGCGCAGGCGGCTACTCAGAAAGAGTACTAGACGTAACTGGAATTGGCAGTGTAGCGGTAAGTATTTCTGGTGAATCCGGTGGAACTTATTACTCAGGCGGCGCAGGAAACGGCGGCTCGAGTAGCTTTGGTTCGTACTTGTCGTGCAGTGGCGGATATGGTGCAAATAGAAACAATCAACACTCCGGTGGATTAGGCGGAACCGGAAGTGGCGGCAACCTAAATATCTATGGCAACGGAGGAACAAATCACCACTCTAGATCAGGATGGGGCGGCGCAAGTTTTTGGGGCGGCTCAGTAGCAGGCGGTCATCCGCAAGGCGGCAACTTTAGTCATAATCACCAATCACACAGCGCACCTGGTTCAGGAGGAGCTGGGGGGTACTTTCACGGTCACAGAGGATCTAACGGGCGTCCAGGCTATTGCGTAGTAACAAACTACTATTAATAAGTAACAGTATATGAGAGAACAAGATGGCATTTAATTACCAAACATTACAAAGAATAACTTCCAACTCAATTGTTGACAGATCAATAGGCGCCGGAGATTTAGCATCTGACTCTATAGATAACAGCAAGTTAGCTAATACTACAATAGTAGAAGCTAATCTTGCAAACAGTGCAGTTGACCTAGGCGGTGCTATTACAACAGGAGTTGCAGCTACAAATCGAGGAGGTACTGGATTAAGTTCAGTCGGCGGCGCCAACACTATTTTATCAATTAATAGTGCTAATAATGCATTAGTATATGCTAATTCAGGAATTCAAGGTATGCAAGTATTTACTGGAAGCGGTACTTGGACAAGGCCAGGTGGCGTTAGATTTATTAAAGTACAACTTAGTGGCGGCGGCGGTGGCGGATCGGGACATGGCGAAAGTGGCGGCGCAGGCGGCTACTCAGAACGCATTCTCGATGTAACTGGAATTGGCAGTGTAGCGGTAAGTATTTCTGGTGAATCCGGTGGAACTTATTACTCGGGTGCAGGTGGCAACGGCGGTGGCAGTAGCTTTGGTCCGTACTTATCATGCGGTGGCGGATATGGTGCAAATAGAAACAATCAACACTCTGGTGGATTAGGCGGAACCGGAAGTGGCGGAACTGTAAATATTTATGGAGGAGGCGGCCAAACACATCACAACAGATCGTCGCCAGGTGGCCCAAGTTTTTGGGGTGGCTCAGTAGCAGCAGGCCATCCACAGGGTGGCAACTTTAGTCATAATCACCAATCACACAGTGCTCCAGGGTCAGGTGGCGCAGGCGGATATTTTAACAGCCATAGAGGCTCAAATGGTCGTCCAGGCCTATGTGTAGTAACGAACTACTATTAATAAATAATGTAGATGAGAGAACAAGATGGCATTTAATTACCAAACATTACAAAGAATTACAGGATCGGCAATAGTTGCTGGCAATGTATCTACAGCAGACTTAGCTCAAAATTCAGTACAAGCTGCTGAGATAAGTGCAAATGCGGTTACTGACGCTAAACTTGCAAATAGTTCTGTCAATGTCGGAGGAACAAAAGTAACTGGTAGTTTACCAGTTTCTAAAGGCGGCACTGGGTTAGGAAGCGTTGGCGGAAATTTGCAAACACTTAGGTCGACAGGTAGCGCATTGCAATATGCAGATATTGGTATGAGAAGTATGCAAGTATTTACTGGTACTACTACTTGGAATCGTCCTGCAGGTGTTAGATTTATCCATGTACAAGTAGTAGGCGGTGGCGGCGGCGGATCGGGCCACGGAGAAAGTGGCGGCGCAGGTGGCTACTCAGAACGAATTTTAAACGTTGATAGCATTGCTAGTGTATCCGTAAGTATTGCTGGAGAATCCGGCGGAACTTATTACTCGGGTGCAGGTGGCAACGGAAGCGGCAGTAGCTTTGGTCCGTACATATCATGCGGTGGCGGATATGGTGCAAATAGAAACAATCAACACTCAGGTGGCCTTGCCGGAGTAGGCAGCGGCGGCAACTTAAATCTTTATGGTGGAGGTGGCGGATCGCATCATGAAAGTATCGGCCCAGGCGGTCAGAGTTTTTGGGGAGGTTCAGTAGCAGGAGGTCATCCACAGGGTGGCAATTTTGCGCACAATCATCAATCACACAGCGCACCTGGTTCAGGTGGCCGCGGTGGATATTATCAGGGCCATAGAGGCTCAAATGGACGACCTGGCTTGGTCGTAGTAACGGAGTATAGATAACATGAAAAAAGCATTAATGGGTATTTTTGGATACATCCATCAAATTGAAGAACCAGGTGACGATTTTGAAATTTACAACGGACCAGATGCATCAATCCAATGGGTTGACGCTCCGGACGAAGTAACATTGTCGTGGACTTTAGAATGGAGTCCATCGCAACAAAAAATGATTTGGGTAGAGCGAGAGCAAGCATTTACTGATGGCACAATGGCACGTAAAATTGCATACGGAGAAGTAGGCGAGCAGTTAGATATGCTTTACCATGAAGTAATGGAAAACGGTACTATATCTGCTGACGGCCCTTGGGCACAACACGTAGCAACTGTTAAGGCAACTTACGAAAAACCACCAGAAGCACCAGAACCGTTAACCCCAGAAGAACAACTAGCGTTAATGGAAGTGACAGAACCTAGTGTAGATCAACCTCCTAAAGTATCATCAGAAGAAACTCCTTGCTGGGTTAGATATGATGGCTGGGCAGGATATGTAACTGAAATAGGAGAAGAATAATATGGCAACATTAGTAGCAGTAGGTCCGGTTGCATTAGAAAATGTGGACTTGGCAAAAATAATATCAGTACCTTTGGTATCCTTTGTAAAAAAAGAGTCTATGGTAGTAACATTGAACGAAGAAGATGTTACATTGACATATAATACTTCTGATTTAACATATAAAGGAAAAGTAGGTTTATACAATTATAGAGCTACTGGCCCTAGTTGGAAAGCTGAAGCTTAAATTAATCTTTAAACAATTAATTAAAAAAATAGGAGCGTTATGCTCCTATTTTTATCTTACCAGATCTAAAATAAAATAATAGTATGGTATATAAATATTTTTATATAAGTACTCGGGAGACACTATGCAAATTAACACAGTTACAATAGTTGGCGGCGGATCTAGCGGATGGATGACAGCCGCAGCGTTAGCAAAACTTTGTCCACATTTAGACATTACATTAGTAGAATCTAAAAATATTAAAACAGTCGGTGTTGGAGAAAGTACACTAGGACATATTAATAAATTTATAAGAATGTTAGGGCTTAAAGATGAAGATTGGATGGCTGCATGCAATGCTACATACAAGAACTCTATTAGATTCACAAATTTTAGAGAAGGAAAGGGCGAATCATTTGAATACCCTTTTGGAAACGGATACGATTTCACTGACCTAAATAGCGGACTTGAAACATGGAGTCAGTTATCAGCAATGTATCCTGAAGAATTTACTCCGGATACATTTGCAAAAATGTATGCATCAGCTAATACAGCGCTAGCATTACATAACAAGCAATCTAATAACGATGACGGACGTTTACGCAGTTATAATTTTGCATATGATACTGCGTATCACATGGATGCTGGTCTATTTGGTGAATATCTTCGAGATAACATTGCATTACCAAGTGGTGTAAAACATATGTACAAAGATGTGCATTCTTTTACACAAGACTCAAAAGGTAATATTATACAAATACTTTGTAAAGACAGTCACCACTTATCTGCAGATTTGTTTATTGATTGTACCGGATTTAAATCGCAGTTACTTGAGCAATGGATGGGACAACAGTTCCTGCCGTTTGACAAACATCTTGCTAATGATAAAGCATGGGCTTGTAGAGTTCCTTATATTGATAGAGAACGAGAAATGCACAACGTAACTGATTGTCATGCACTTGACAACGGCTGGGTATGGAATATTCCGTTATGGAATCGTATCGGAACAGGGTATGTATTTTCTAGTAGATTTATTTCGCCCGAAGGAGCAAAGCAAGAGTTTTTAGAACATATTGCAAAAGTGCATAGTCCAGAAATTGCTAAAGACGCTGAATCTACTATGTTCATGGTTAATATGAAACACGGTCGTAGACGTAAAGCATTTTTTAAAAATGTAGTAGGTATTGGGTTGAGCTATGGTTTCGTTGAACCACTAGAATCTACGGGCTTATTAACTACGCACGAAAACATCCTTAAACTAGTTGATTTGATAAATCGCAGAGACGGATACATTACTAACTCAGAAAAAGAAGCGTATAACTTTAGTGTTGAATACGACTTAATGGGATTTAGAGATTTTGTATCTATGCACTATGCATTATCAAAACGTACAGATACTCCGTATTGGCGCTGGTGTACTCAAACTAACGAATATCATCCTACAATGTTTAATGAGTTTATACCTGTACAAAACTCTTATACTAATTTGTTAGTTGCAATACAATCTAACAATATGTATCAAGCACAGAATCAAGGGTCAAATTATATCGCTGCTGGAATGGGAGTTAGATCAGTTAGCACTCGTGAAGGTGTTATAGAATCTTATAGTAATTCATTAGCACGAGGCGGATCTACTATAGACGCATTAGAAGATAGTAGAAGAAAGTACCATCAGCATCAAGAATGGATTAACAGATATATGCAATCTTTGCCTAGTCATTATCAGTACTTAAAGGATAACATCTACGGAGGTGTTGATAAGTATGAGAGTTAAAACTAACGGTATTGATAATGTTTAAAAAAGAAAAGTCGTGGATACGATTTTATTCGTTAGAGCCAGGAGTTCCTGAAGTAGTACCTATTATTCCTGCACATAAAATGAAACGTGCGTGGATGCAACGAAACGATCCTCCTGATCCAGATAACGGAAATATGCACACTAAAAATTGTCCAGGAATTACTAAGCTAGTTTCAATGGGCTATGTACTACGTGCTCCTGCTGACTTTATTATTAAAACTGATGTAAACAATAATACAACATTTAACTGGGTTGAATCTAAAAGATTCAACACTGAAGATCCCGGAAACGAACGATATATTGGATTTCATAATCAATATCAAACTGAACATACTTTAGACGATCCTTCAAAGTCTTTAAAGGTAGCAGTTAAAATAGATACTCCTTGGAGAGTAAAAGCATCTGATGATATTGTACTATTACAAGTACCAATTGCATATAATAACGAGCCAAGATTTACAGCAGCACAGGGAATACTAGATCCGAGATTTAGTCACGTAGTAAATGTTCAACTGTACTGGCATGTGTTAGACGGTGAAACACTTGTTAAAGCAGGAACTCCGTTAGTTCAGTATATTCCGATACAGCGCAATTTTGGAATTAGTAACATAGATCTTATAATAGACGATGCAACTCAAGACGACAAGGAACTTGAAAAAGCATTTAACTATTGTAACAATAGCATCTTTCTTAAGGAAGATAACATGAAGTCAAGACTACAGCGCACAAATGCAGTCATGACTAAGTATAAACACAGGAGAAACACATTATGGACTTCATTACAGAAATTAACATCGCAATTACTAAAATAGAAACTCAACTTGATCAGACTAATCAGCGACTTGCAGAATTGGAAAAAGATTTTACCGATGTAAAACTTAATCCGTACGGTATTACTACAATTGACTTTCAAGAGCGCCAAGAGCTACTAGAAGATAGTACTAAAATGGAAGGCGTAATTATGGGTCTAAACTTAGCTAAAGACACGTATGAATCAACTGTTGCTGCATAATGGAATTGATGTCGATCCTTTCCCAAAACTAATATGGAAATTTAAATATAATTTTCCATACGATTCGTTATCTTCACTGATTAACGAACTTAAATCCAAAACGCCTAAAAATTCAAAACTCGAAGCTGGTGCCGCATTTTCTACAGCACCAGCTAAGTTTGATCCTCCGCATACATGGCCTGAACTACAAGACTTTAGACAATGGATCGGCGAACCACTAGACTTTCTTTGGAACCATTTTAATTTTAATAGTTATAGCGGTTCAACCGTTACTAACTCGTGGATTAACACTCATGAAAAAGGCGGGTCTACGCTTGAGCATAATCATAACTTTTCACTATTTGTAGTTACTGCGTATCTTAAACTTCCTAAAGATAGCGGATTTATTGAATTCAGAGATCCACTGGAGTATCATAAAAACAATACTCCTATAGAGCCTGAAGAAGAGTTATGGAAGTCTGTACCGTGCGAAACAAATGACATTCTTATCTTTCCTGGTTGGTTAAAGCATAGGGTGCCTCAGAGCAACACTAATGAAGAACGTGTTGTACTAACAATGAATATAGGACCGGCAGTATGAAGTTTACTTTTTGCAATCCGGATGCTAATTCATTTGACAAAGACATGTTAGTCAAATCGTTTGACGAGTGGAATGTTGAATATATTGCGTTAACTGAAAAAACTGGATACTGGGTTGCTGACAACCCATTTAATGGTAACTGTTTTGAAACATATAAAAACCTTATTGCAGCATTTCCAGTAGTAAAAAATAATAATGCAATAACTTCAACAGATCCAAATCCTTTTGATACAATTCATTTGCCTGAATGGTTGACAAAATGTGTAATTGAGTTAATAATACAGTACTATGTGACTAAAGTAGAAAAATATACTATTAATGAAACTGTACACGAATGGGGTAACTTATACTGGAAAGACAAGAGCAAACCGATCGAAGCATTTAGAATACCGCACATCGATTATCCAAATGGCATTGTAGGAAATCTATGGCTAAGTGAGCACTTGCCCGGACTTACAGGAACTAACTTATACGAATATACTGGAAATATACACGGTTTATTTTATGACTTTCAAGTAGACGAAACTCATCCGTTATATAAAAGATATAAAGAATTATCAACTACTAATAGATTACCTAATTGGAAAAATTTTAGTGACGACGAAGCTGAAGAATTTGGATTTAAAAAATTAGCAATGGCACCTAGCGAGTATTCAAAAATCACAATGTATAAATCAGGAACTCCTCATTGTCCGTATATAGATCCTAGTATCGACTTTAGATGGAGTCACACATTTGCATTTGAACACGATGTACTAACTACAAGGAACTTGTTAAAATGAATTTAGATTTTTACTTTCCAACTCCTGTATGGTGGGAAGATACAACTATAGATAATTTACAAATTCTTAATCTTTGTAAGCAGCTTCGGTTAGAAGACCCAGATGGCCGTAGCGTTAGTAATAACGGTGGATGGCAGTCTAAAGACTTTAAAGCAGGTACGTATAAAGAAATGAACGACTTTGTAGATGCTGTTATCTCGATGTCTGCACAGTGTATTCACGACTACGGATATTATGAGAATTCCTATAAATTTGAAATGCTCAATATGTGGTTTAATGTAAACTCTGTAGGAAACTCAAATCAAATACATACACATGCTGGTTCTTTTATTTCTGGTGTGTATTATGTAAGTGCTAATAGTAGTCATAGTAACTTAATTTTTTATAAAAATCTAAATGAAGATTTTATAGTTACATCAGCTGGAGATGTAGAACGGCATACTTCTATCAGCGGCGCAACTTGTAGATATCCTGCAAAAACAGGCCGACTAATTTTATTCCCGTCAAATCTTCCTCATGGTGTACTTCCTGAACAGAGTTCTGAGGAAAGAATTTCACTTGCATTTAATCTAAGGATGACTAATGTATAACAATATTGCTGAAAAACTATTTACAAAAGTTGATTTAGAAAATGACGATAAGCCGTGTCATTTTAAAAACTTTATTAGCAATCCTGCAGAGTTGTTAACATGGCAGGATGTAGAAGATTGTATGAATAATCCTAGTTTTTACGACTTTGAATTAGTTGATCATGATAATTTTAAAGTAAATATTCCAGCTCATAGCAAAGTTTGGAATTACCATAAACAAGTTCAAGACAAGAAATTTTTATTTGACAATGTAAATCACGGTCACACATTAATTATTACTAATTATGGATTTAGGAATGATAAAACAAATGAACTACTTGGAACAATAGAAAATTTATTTGATGTACATGCTGCTATTCATGTATACGCAGGGTTAGAAGGATCAAAATCTTTTTCAATACACGACGATTATCCGTCTAATTTTATTATTCAAATTGAAGGTAAAACTCGTTGGCAAGTATATGAGAATAGAATTTCAAGCCTTTTTCGAACAGGCAGGATGAATGGACGAGTAAATACCAGTATGCTTCGTACTGCGATTGATATAGTTTTAGAGCCTGGAGATGCATTATACATTCCGTCAAGAGCGTATCATGCAGCAGAACCTACAGAAGCAAGGCTGTCTATTAGTATTCCTTGTTGGCAACGATTAACAACTGATCAACCAGATTCACAAACTGACAGAAATATATATAGGATTAAAAAATGAAACCAATATTAGAAATAGCAAATCTTATTGACTACCAAGAGCAGCAAGCGTTATATAAAGCAGTTACTGATATTAATTTTCCGTGGCATTACTTAGAAGATACTACATACGAGCGCAGTAACAAAGCAAGCACTCCTACTCCAGGATTTACTCATTTATTGTTTAATAATTCAGGCGAACAAAGCGAGTATTTAAAATTATTTACTCCGGTGTTTCTTAAAGGAGTTGAGGCATCGAGATTAAAGCTAATATCTACTATACGATTGCGCCTAGGATTTCTTCTAAACACTAGATACAACTTACCCAATCAGCCATATGTATATAATACACCTCATGTTGATTACGAAGGTGATCACTACACTGCATTATATTATTTGAATTCTTGCGACGGTGATACAATAATCTTTAATGAAACAGAAGAAAGTCCAAAGTATTCTCCTAAACACAGAATAACTCCACACGCAGGAAAGTTTGCAGTGTTTAACGGAAGACACTATCATGCTAGTTCGTGTCCAAAGATGCTTTCTTCGAGAATTGTACTAACAATGAATTTTGTAGCAGAGGAAATGTAATGTCACGTGCTGATCGTCCTTTTATACCTACCACTGTAATTGATAACTTTTTTGAAACTCCGAGTTTATGGAGAAATTTTGCGTTACAACAGGAATACTATAAAGGTGATAGAGGAACCTGGCCCGGCATTCGTACTCCTATGTTGCATGAGTTAAGTCAAGAACTTTATGACATATTAGAAATTAGGTTGTTAGAACATTTGCCGACCTTTAAAGGATTTAGTAAAATAGATTCTACATTTCAGATAATAGATGAAACATGGGGCAAAGGATGGGTACATGACGATAACCCCGAACACGATGTTGCTGGAATTATCTATTTAAACGAAACTTCTCCACTAAACTCTGGTACTACTATGTATAGCGGAGCAGCTGATATTAACGGCGACTATTATTCTAAACTCTTTATGGAAGATGTATTAAGTGTAGATCCAGAAGAAAGAAAAACATATGCAAAATATAGAGACGAACAGCGTAGCTTTTTTACACCAGTTACAAATGTTGACTTTGAATGGAATAGGTGTGTAATGTTTGATCCTAGAACTTGGCATAGTGCTGATAACTTTTTTGGAAAGACTCTAGACGACTCTAGATTAACTTTAGTATTTTTTGGAAATGCACTATGAATAGAGAAATAGATATTAATAAGATACAAACTATATCAAGAAATAGTGTAGACCTTATTCGTTCACTAGATTTAAAAAATCGAAAAAAACATAAGTTTGTACCTACTAAAGTAATTGATAACTTTTTTGAAAGTCCTAGTCTTTGGAGGAAGTTAGCATTATCGCAAGAATTTTCACTAGCAACTGATGCTGCATATCCTGGGAAGCGAAGTAATTATATAAACAATATTGATAAAGAATCATTTGAGTTATTGGCAATAAGTCTACTAAAGCACTTACCGATGTTTAACGGATTTAGCTCGCTCTGGGCAACATTTCATTTAACTAACGAAACATATGGTAACGGTTGGGTACATGACGATGATCCTACGCTATCAGTATCAGGTTTAATATATTTAAATCCTAATCCTCCTGCTAATAGCGGAACTACGATATACAAAGATAAGTTTGATTATAATGCCGACGAATATAGTGATATGTATCGTCAGGATGTATTATATGCAACTGCGGAAGAACGTGCTTCTATGCGCAAGTATAGAGATGCACAACGTGGTGCGTTTACTCCGTCAATGAATATTGAAAACGTATACAATAGATGTGTATTTTTTGATCCTAAAGTATGGCATGCACCAAACAACTTTTTTGGAAAAACCGACGACGAATCGAGACTAACTTTAGTATTTTTTGCAAAGGGCGGCTAATGGACGATATAATTGAAATTGAAAATATAATTCCAAAGTCTTATCAAAAATTTATCCTCGATAAGGTTACTAGTTTGCAGTTTCCCTGGTACTTTAATCCTAATTTAGTATCAAATGAAGACGATCTTAAATTATCTAATAACATACAAGGATTTAACCATTTTGTTTTTGAAGAACAAAAGCAAGTATCGCCATTTTTTGATTCTATATATCCTCTATATCTAAATATTATAGATCAAACTTCGATTAAATTTAATATACTAGAACGTATGAGATTCAATCTTACATACCCAAATAAAGAATCAACTTTGCCATGGCATATGCCTCATATTGACAGTATGTACCCTCATTATAATGCAATTTATTACGTTAATGATAGTGACGGAGACACAGTAATCTTTAATGAAACCAATAAAGATTACTCAGATGATTTTGAATTTATGAAAGAAAATAACTTTACAGTAAAACATAGAGTAACACCTAAGCAAGGTAAAGTAGTTATTTTTCCTGGTCACTATTATCACTCTAGCTCGTTTGCTAAAGAAAGTAAATATCGTTGCGTATTAAATATTAATTTAGGACAGATATTTTGAAAGACTATTTAATACATAAATCACAAATAATAATAGATTATCAAGACTTAATGATACGAGACTTGTATCTTGCACATTCTTATTTTAAGAAAAATTTTCCTAATAACGATTCAACTTGGGCATACAAATATTATAACATATTTTCTGTAACATCGCCGTCGCCTACTTTTTATACACTATTTAAAGATTTAAGTTTATTAATTAGAGAATATGTTAACCACGACAGACCTCTTTGGATGCAGTCGTGGTTAAACTATCATATGCCTGACGAGGTATTAGACTGGCACGGACATAATTGGTCACATCATGGTTATATTAGCATTGATCCAAAAAAAACTAAAACCGTTTTTGAAGAATATGAAATTAATAATGAAATAGGAAATATATACATAGGTCCGGGAGCTCGACTTCATAAAGTAGAAGTATTAGAGACGTTTAGCAGTCCTAGAATAACTATCGGATTTGATATCACCGACGAACCAAATATACCTAATGAGCAGTTTAGTTTGGTACCAGTACTATGACACAAAAGAATTTAAAATTAGATAAAGAAACAAAAGATTTTGCAATAGTGCTACGTAATGTAGTTAGCGAAGAAATATGCAAATTTGCTAGTACAGAATTTAAAATGCTAGAAACATGTGTAGGGCTTATGCACCCTGAAAATGCCGGAAAAGAAATTGGACTTACTGAAAGTTTTTCAATATATTCTCCGCTATTTACAGAAACACTATCATTGCTAATACAGCCAATAGTTGAAGAAGCTGTAGGTAAAAAACTATTTCCTACATATTCGTATGGAAGAATATACAAGAATGGCGCCATACTATCCCCTCATTTAGATCGCATGAGTTCGGAATACACTATATCGCTGTGTTTGCAACCCGATCCTGCTCACGATTGGCAATTAGTAATAAAACATTTAAATAACACGCAAAAATGCGTTTCTTTAGGAATTGGTGATATATTAATCTATCCGGGCAGAGACCTTAATCATTGGAGACAAGGTGCATTTAAAGGTACAGAACAAATACAAGCATTTATACAATATGTCGATGCTGCCGGAACTAGCAAAGGATTAAAATGGGACGATCGCCCTGCAATGGGAATGCCGTGGGAATCAGCTAGTAACCTAGTACATGAAAATTTAGATACTATGCTAAAGACTTTAAAATCTGCTGAATCCGATGATCATCTTAGCGAGATTCTTCCTACAGTAGGAAGTCTTCCTACAATATTACAATTAACTACAGGAACTAACAATGAATCCTAACATATATAAAATGTTTCCAGTTGAGGTAATAGAATATCAAGAGACTGGCAAAACATACGATCATATTATTAATTTATTGCGAAAAGAAACATTTAAAGAACATAATGCATTTTCATCTGTACGCGACTTGCATGAAGACTGTGCCTTTGCAGAGCCTTTTGCATTTATTAATCAGTGCCTAGAAGACGTTAGGTCAAGATACGGATATGACTGTGAGAAATTTGAAGTATCTTCATCTTGGTCTAATTTTTCTGAACCCCAAAGTAACATGGGACATAAGTTTCATAGACATTCTATGAGTTATTTAAGTGGAGTGTTTTATTTTACTGAAGGTGCGCCGATAGGTTTTGAAGACCCTATGACACCGCGTGTTATGAATCAAATAGAAGTACTAAGAACCGATGGATATGAACCATTCCATTATATTGCTCCTAAGCCAGGAAAATTAATAATTTTTCCAAGTTGGCTTTATCACTGGACTAAGCCTCATACTGAAGATTTTGAAAGATGGAATATCTCATTTAATGTATTGCCTACCGGTAAGATTAATTTTAATATGGCAACTGATTCAACCGCAATTTTAGAAATTAAAAAGTCATGAAAAAACTGCGGTTAGACATGCCGGCTGTAATCGCGCCAATGCCAGAACACAAGTTAATAAAAGATAATATACTTAACTTAATTAACTTAGACACTACTGCTGAGCGAATATACGAAGAAGGGTCATCTACACTAGACATTACTAGATGTGACTATAAAACATCACTTGAACCTAGAACTTGGACTACTGAATTGCAACCATACATGATGAGTGTCATGAAAGATGTTTATGCAGAGTTAGGCTATCAGACTTTTAACATACACAACATATGGTTCCAACAATACCAAAAAGGGAGTACGCACGGATGGCATGTGCATACTAAATGTCAATGGACTAATGTTTATTACTTAGACATGCCTGTTAATGCTCCAAAGACACAACTAATTAATCCGTGGAATCAAAAAGACATAATTGAGATGGATGTAAAAGAAGGCGATGTGTTAACCTTTCCGAGCTTTGTAATTCATAGAGCTCCGGTAAATACAAGCAGTAAATTAAAAACTATTATTAGTTTTAATAGTGACAGTGAAATTCAAACATCGGTATATAAATGAAATTTGATAATATTGTAATAGTTGGTGGCGGAAGTGCCGGATGGATGACAGCAGCAACATTAGTTAAGGCATTTCCAAACAAACAAATTACGGTTGTAGAATCGCCAGACATTCCAGCAGTCGGAGTAGGCGAAAGCACTACCCAGTTAATGCGCAGATGGCAAAAATATTTAGATATCCCAGATATTGACTTTTTGACTAAATGCAATGCTACTAATAAACTTAGTATTAGATTTGAAAATTTTCACAAAAAAGACGGAATAGGATTTCATTATCCCTTTGGAAGATTAGATAACAGATTCTTTACTATAAATGATTGGTTTGCACATCAACATCTTAATAAGGGGTCGTTTGAGAATTTAGTAAATGATATGTCGCCTATTTCTGAATGCCTAAATACAAACAGAGTACCGATTACTCCATTTGGTGACGATAACCTTTTAGGAAATATATGGAGTTTAGAAAATGATGCAGCTTGGCATTTTGACACTCATAAATTTTATGCATATTTGCGCGACGAATATTGCCTGCCTAAAGGAGTTACCCGCATACTTGCAAATGTAACTGATGCTCTTACAGATAGTAACGGATATATTACAAGTATTATTACTGATAATAGTATTATTAAAGGAGACTTGTTTTTTGACTGTACAGGATTTAAACGTGTACTAATAGAAGGAGTTATGAACGAACCTTGGGGAGAGTTTAATAATAAAACATATACAGATAGCGCCTGGGCTGCTGCAAGACCATACAAAGATAAAGAAAAAGAATTAAAGTTATATACAAATAGTGTTGCATTAGGTCACGGCTGGGTTTGGGAAATTCCAACTTGGGAAAGAATCGGTACAGGATATAATTACGCTAGTAAATATATAAGTGACGAAGAAGCTCTGCAAGAGTTTAAAGACTACTTAGGCCCAGTTGCAAATGAAATGGAATTTAAACATATTAAAATGCGCAACGGTATGAGTAAACGGCTTTGGGTTAAAAACTGTGTAAGTATCGGACTTAGTGGTGCGTTTATTGAACCCTTGGAATCTAACGGATTAATGAGTGTACATGAATTTTTGTTAAACTTTGTAAATGTTGCAGAAGGTAAAGACACTCTAAATAACTTTGATGTACATACATTTAATCATGTTAGCAGAGAGCAATTTTTGTATTTTGCAGATTTTATCACATTACACTATGCAATGACTACTAGAGATGATACTCAGTATTGGCGAGACATACAAATGCAAGACTTCAACGATAGTCCATTATTAAAACAAATTTATGACTTGCGTGGAATGCAGTATTTTCAACTCTCTGACCACCTTACGTTTGAATCATTAGGAGCAAACATCTATATGTTAGCTGGACATAAAATAAATCCTTATTCTTCTTTTAAACATAGTAATATGCAATTCTGGCAAGAAGAATTTAGTGATAAAGTTTATAATTTACAATCTGTCATAACTCCTAATAATATTGATAAAAAGAATATAACAGAAAAATTTCCTACAAGTGTAGAGTACTATAGAAGATTTCATTAATGAATATAACTCCTCTATTTCCTAGTTTTTTAGCCAGCGAAGAACCTGACGTTGATAACAATATAATTACAAAATACTGCAATAGTCTAATAGGCGACAGTGTAACTATCGATCCAAGTGTTGACGAACTTTTTGAATTAACTGAGTGGATGGTGTCTAGGGCAAATAGACTTAGAGAATTACAAGGTCTTCACGATTATTTAAAAGTTAACCTTAACGAGTGCTGGGTTAATACATTGAGCAATCAACTATCCTATATAAATCATCCACATGCACATGCAGATAATTGGATTAGTTTTGTATATTATGTATCTGCTAATAAAGACAGCGGCAACATTATTTTTATGTCACCGCATCAAAATATTGAGTTGACAATTCCTAGAAGTTATGTTAGTAATGGAAACTTACATAACTCTCCTAGATGGACTGTTACTCCGTTTAACGGATTGGCAATTGCGTTTCCTTCTTGGCTCACACATTACGTTGAACATAATCGAAGTAGCGAGCCAAGAATATCTATTGCTTATAATTTTACGTTGTCTTAAACAAGCACTTTATTTTTTAGGTGCGTCAGATAGATAGAAGCTATCGTCTTTGTCATCTTTATTACTGACTTGAGAAACAGATCCGGTATCAGATAAAACTTCTAATCCGCACGGAGAACAAGGAGTTGCGTGAAATACGTTTCCTTCGCCTAGTTCCTTCTCATATAGTTTTCCGTCTTTAATATCAATCCAACTAACTTTAAACTTTCCTGAATTTACAAACCAAGTTTTAGTAGTGTTACGGTGAAATACCATTGGAGATTTAGCATTTCTAACATCAAAAACTAAAATCTTACCAGTATAGTCTTCAGTTTTAATCCAAGTTACTTCGTAACCGAATGCTGTTTTTTCTACGTTATCGTTCATGTGTTCCTCAATTAATTAAATTAATAACTTGAAAAAGTGTTTCTAATTTTTTTAAATTTACTTTTTTGTTTAGAGTGTTTTGTAATCCGTAGTGCAACGGCTTAGGCCAATAGCCAAAACTTACCCACGCATATCCGTCATGTTCGTTATTTAAGACAGGAATAAATTCATGTTGTACAATGCACAAGTAAGTATGAAAGCAAAACTTAGTATCATTAGATACAAAAGTTTCTAACGGAATAGTTTTTTTAATTTCAATCGAGCCAATTTCTTCAATAATTTCTCGACGAAGACCTTCCCAAGGAGATTCAGTTCCTTCATTAGTTCCGCCTACTAAGCCCCATACTTCTTTTTGTCTGCTACCTGTTCGATGCAAAAACAAAAAACGATTAGTATCAAGCGAGTACAGCAGCGCTCCGCTACAAGTTATATCTTTCATACTAATAATTATCTTAGAAATCTAGTTTCCAGGAGCCATTTGGATATTCGCCTTCAAACGAAAGTATCCACTCTCCGCTGTCAAATTTGTATTGAACACCTGTATTAAGATTTGTTGTATAGACTGTGCCGTAAATGCTAGTATCTACATCTGCGTCAAATACTGTAGACCAGTTTGCTCCGTCCCATTCAACTATATCATTTTCGCTAGCAATAAAATCGGATCCATTTGTATTTTTCCAAGCATCTGCGCCGTCTTCATTGTTAACGTTTCCTATATCACCTAGAAGTAATATTCTAGGATTACCAGATAATCCTAGTGTTCTAGGATCCGATTTAGTAGGATCAATGATGTAGTCAATTTTACTTCTGTTACCTAGTGAACTCGGTATAACAGTATCAGATGGTAACGTATCGTCGTCCCAGTTAATAGATAATTTTGTTTCGTCTAACGGGTTAACTGACACCCTTCCGATAATGTCATAATTCCAATCATTTCTAAGCAAGCGTATAGAAGTGACTCCTGATTCAAATGCACTTGGAAATCCTTTAATAAATTCAGGCCAAGTAACTCCGCCGAGAACCCCGCGTTTTATTAATATAGCTTCGTTATCTTTAACATATAATTCTGTATTTTGATATGCCGTAGATACTATATTAAGCGTATTAAGAGATTGCTTCCATTCTGTTTTATTACGTTGTAACTCTCCAGTAGGAGATACATATATTTTTGTTCTAATATCTGCATTGTCAAGTTCATCTGTAATAACTCCTTGAAATACTTTATTAAATATTTCTGTAACTACACCTAGTCGTTTAACTTTAGCCGGAGGACTAATAAAAATAGGAGTAGTAAATGTTAGTGTAGCAACATCGATATCACTTTCGGTTCCTGTCGGTATTGATCTTGAACTCCAAGTTACACTGTCTAAATTTACTACAGTTAAACTTGCCCAGTCTAAATAATTATCAGTTGTCTGAAGCTCTAGCGACGGATTAAACAACATTAGTATTTGTTCCATGAGCTGTAACTTTTGATCAGTATTTGTTGTCCATATATCTACGTTCATTGTTAGTGTATACGGTGTAGGCATTAAACGTTCAACTGTATAGTTTTTGCCTTCTGTGTTTAAGTATTCTTGACCTGCTGAATTGTAAGCACGTTCTCTAATATGCACTTTGTTGATGTAACTACTATCACTAGTTCTGTCACGGTCCATTTCAATTCCAGTAACATATACTCCCATTCGAGGTGCGCTAGGAATTTTATTTTCAGAATTATCACGTAAGATACTGCCAACTTGGCGAGTAATATCACCATACAAAACTGGTACTGCTGTAAGTTGTTTATTGCCATCTTGATAAGTAAACCCGCTCATCATTCTTACCATCTGTGTTAGATAGCGCCTTATTTGACCATCATAAAAATGCTGCATTAGTTATCCGCCTTAGGTCTAAGTGCCTTACTAAGGCTCTGTCTTTCTGACTCTCTATTATTATAAAAGTTAATAGTCCACTGTCCGTCGTACTCTATGGCATCTTGTACGTTTGCAATTTCAGGCAAAGTAATTAGTATAGTGTTGTCACTATTTGATGTTATTAACTCTGGGTGATCTGCAATTACATAATTTTTAGAAAGTACTTTGTACTTCAATTCTAAATACAGCGCACTTATTGGATACGGCAAGCTAGTAGTAATTGAAACATTTCCAGCATTCAAAATAGCACTAGCAGATGCAACTTTTTCATTGTATACATAATTAGTGTTATTAATAAATGTGCCTTTTTGCGTTGATCTGTCATTAGTATTTGTCATTGTCATACGGTTCACATCGTGTACCTTTCTCCATGCTGCGCCATCATATTGGAACATACGCTTTGGCATAAAGTCGGTGCGTAAAAAATAATCGCCTTTTGTTGGAGCTGCTGGAAATTCTAATCCATGTCCAAAGTTAGCACCGTTTGGAACATTTTCATCACCGAGCAAATATCCATTGTATCCTAACTTAGCTGGCGGTGCAGTAACAGTTTCGTTATTAACTTTAGTTACTTGTACATCACTACCTGCTTCGGTTGAATTAACTTCTAAGCTATAGTAACTACTAGTATCATATCCTGATTTAGGTGCATCTGCTTCTGCTTGGTCAACTACTGCGTTATTGATTTGCATCTCTCGCTCAAACGTACTAAGCATATCGCGTAGTGTATTACCACCAGGTGCATTTTCGTCTGCAGGTAAGTCGAGTATTTCTTTAAATTCTTGACTGTCAACAATTTGTTTAAGTTTAAGTCTGTATAAATGCGGATACCAAGTAGGCGAAAATCCTTCACTTGCACGATTAACATCTTCGACTACATAAAATCTTTTAAGTGCTACACTGTAATCATTAGCAGCATATTCGTCTTTCATGTGCGGTAATTCAATTACGTCACCGCTTATCATTTTTCTACCAAGTGTCTTTACACTACTGTTTATGTGTATTGTTAGCGACAACGTATCATTGTCTAAGAACATTCCAAACTGTGATAGACTAAAGTCATTATCCTGAACATTATAAATGCCGCGCATTGTATAAACATCTGGGTCGTACTTTCTATCTCTGTTTTCCATAAACAACAGATCTTGTATGTTTGTTTCTTTTACAGCATTGTATTGAGGCCTATCAGCTGTAGCATCTGCATCATCCGGATTTGCCGGACCTAAGTACTTATGAATATGCAAGTCTGTCCCGCCAATGGTGAACATTTCTAGAATCTGTCGATCTAAAAAGCTGTAGTCTTTTCCCTTTTCGGGTTTATATAAACTTAATCGTGGCATACACATATTTAGCATAAATACAATACGGAGAACTTGACATTATGGCAGATTTAGCTACACAAAAACAAGAAATATTTGATTACGTTTATGCAATGCTAGGCGGAGGAATGGTCGACGTTGAACTCGATCCCATTCACTACAATACTGCGCTTACTAAAGCACTGACACGATATCGTCAGCGTAGTGATAATTCAGTAGAAGAATCATACTTGTTTATGCCAACGTTAAAAGATACAAACACTTATACTCTCCCAAAAGAAGTTGTAGAAGTGCGGCAGCTATTTCGCAGAAGTATTGGTTCTCGTACAGGCGGCGGAGATGGCGGAACTGTATTTGAGCCGTTTAACATGGCCTATACAAACACTTACTTGTTAAGTTCTAGTAATATGGGCGGTCTTGCAACGTATGATATGTTCTCGCAATATCAAGAACTAGTAGGCAGAATGTTTGGTAGCTTTATTGAATTTAAATGGAACTCGACAAGTAAAAAACTTACACTATTGCAGCGTCCTAGAGCAGAAGAAACATTAATGCTTTATGTATATAACTATCGTCCTGATAGCGAATTGCTTCAAGATTATATGGCAATTCAGTGGATTAAAGATTATACGCTAGCAGCTTGCAAATATATGCTAGGTGAGGCACGTAGTAAGTTTGCTACTATTGCTGGACCACAAGGCGGATCAAGTCTCAATGGCGACGCACTTAAAGCAGAAGCGCAAGGCGAAATGGAAAAACTTGAAAACGAAGTAGCAATGGCAATGGCCGGCGGTACTGGCTATGGATTTACAATTGGCTAAAAAACACCTAAGTTTACGCTAACATTTAAGTCTGCTGTAAATACAG
>TARA_B110000503_G_C7173565_1_pt1 | contig 29556 bp, 26 predicted proteins | sample TARA_B110000503 | Tara Oceans TARA_B110000503 (sample SAMEA4397472) | marine metagenome | biome: Polar Biome; feature: [SRF] surface water layer (ENVO:00010504); material: water (ENVO:00002006), including particulate matter (ENVO:01000060) such as... | depth 5 m | reverse complement strand
GATTTATTTATATTTTAATACTTCACTTGTGTTATAAGGGCTTTTTACCACTTTAAGGTAAAGTGTTGTTTTTCTAATTTGATTTTTGTGAATAAAATCCCCATTTTAAATAAATCTAGCGATAGAGGGAACGCCTGGCACATGGTGATGCGAAACCATATATTTTTATTTCGTTGGCTTGAATAAATATTGGTTAAGATGATGACTTCGATCGTGTTTGTATGGGCTATTAGTGATTGTAAATATTGATCGATAGGTCCTTTCACAGTACTCAGATTGATTACGGCCATTTGGCAGGAATCGCCCCATAGTTGTTCTGTGAGGAGCGCCGATGATAAGCCTTGGTTTTCTTTGAGAAAGGGCGTTTTATTTGAATAGAAATGTTGCGCTAAAATAGAAACTTTTAGAATAAACGGCTCATTTTGCTCATTGGTAGAAAAGCCAATAAGTTGAACCTGGTTTATTTCTTGTCTTTTGGCTAATTTTTCAATAAAACGGAGACAACTTCGGTTAATAAAAGTCGGACCAAATACGTTTTTAGAATTCAAGCGAAACCAACTTATTAATTCTTGAAAGATGGATTCGTTATTTCTTTTTTGGATTAAATCAACATATAAATTGAATACAAAGGGAGAATGAATTTGATGCGCATCAATCGCTTTATTTAGATAATTTAGATAATAGCTAGTTTGGACTAGTATTGATGGGAACGGCAATTCTTCAATTAAGTTTAACTGGATCAATCAGCACAAATGCTGGAATCGAAACGTTAAAACGTGCGCCATCAATGATTTGTTCAAAAATGAAGTACCCTTGCATTTTGCCTATTCCTGATCTCAAGTTACAACCAGAAACATACTGATGAATTTGACCCGGTTCAAGAATGGGTTGCTTACCAGTAACTCCTTCACCATCAACTGCTCTTCTTAAAAACGTAGCATCAAAGATATCCCAGTGACGCAACTTTAATTGGATCGTTTTATCCGCTTGGTTCTCTATGGTAATACGATAAGTAAATACATAGTGATTTCTCTCGGGAGTGGAGTATTCCTCTTTATAGGCCGTTTCTACAGTTATTTTTACGTTCTTTGTAATGCTTGTTACCATAAACAATCTTTCGATAAGGCAATTACTTGAATTTCTTTTAAATTTACAAGGTTGCGTAGCTAAAATTTAAGATTTTTTTATGAATTGGTTGTATGCTTCTTCTTGGCAGAAAGTGCTAACAAATGAATTTGAAAAGCCTTACTATAAAAAATTAAATGCTTTTTTATCCCAAGAATATCAGTCTAAAAACATACATCCTGATCATAATGAAATATTCAATGCTTTTGAACTGTGTTCATTTGATCAAACGAAAGTAGTCATCTTGGGTCAGGATCCATATCATGGGCTTAATCAAGCTAATGGATTATCTTTTTCAGTCAATGAAAATATAGGTAAACCACCTTCCTTGGTTAATATTTTCAAAGAGATTGAACGTGACTTGGGCATTCCTATGGCGAAAAGTGGATCACTAACTAGGTGGGCCAAACAAGGTGTATTAATGATCAATGCCATCATGACGGTTCGAGATGCTGAACCAGGATCCCATAAAAACAGGGGGTGGGAGATCTTTACAGATGCGGTCATCACAGCATTATCTGAGAAAAAAAACAATGTAGTCTTCCTGCTTTGGGGAACTTATGCCCAAGCGAAGGGCAATAACATTGATCTTGACAGGCATTTGGTCTTAAAATCAGCGCATCCATCCCCATTGTCGGTCTATAGGGGATTTGAAGGAAATGGCCATTTCAGCAAGACCAATGCCTATTTATCTAGTAAGGGATTGCAATCTATTGCCTGGTGAAGATGATATTTCGATGTTCTTTTTTTGTTGATTTAATTAAAAAATCACAAAACAAAATACGCTTAATGAATCAACTTAAAGATACGATTCCACCTAATCTTATCTAAGAAATCAGCTCTGTCATCGAGGGAAAGCCAAATGAAAGAAGCTTCTCCTACTATAAAATCTTCTGAGACAAATCCAAAATACCTTGAATCTAAAGAATTATGACGGTTATCACCCATCATAAAATAATAATCCTTTGTGAAGGTGTAATCTGTAACGAGTTTCCCTGAAATTAAGAGTTGATCCTTAATTATTTCCACAGCATCTTGGTCTTCATAATTCATAATCGTACTGCCGTACATGGCGATTGAGGAATCATTAACATGAATGGTCATGCCTTTATACGGGACGGTCAAGGGGCCATAAAAGTCAGCATTCCAAGGGTAAAAGTCAGCGTTTGGGAAAATCCTCGATTCTACCCTAGCTTCATTCTCCAATGTTTTTTCAATACTTTTTATGAAATCAAGTTCGGCCAATTTGTTAGCAGATGTTTCGGTAGTGAATATGAGGTAGCCAGTTTTATTATTGGCCCCAATTGTCTGGTGATATTCCCAAATATCAAGGTCACTAAAGATACGATCTCGAATGGTCTGATCAGTTTCAACAAAATACCGCATTTGCATTAATTCTGGATTGTCGGAAGGCTGATTATTTACATATGCTTGTCCAGCTCTTACTTCTAATACATCGCCAGAAATGGCAATGCACCTTTTGATGTAGTGGGTTCTTAGGTCTCTTGGATATTCAAATTCTGGAGGATAATTGAAGACTACGACATCATTTCTTTCAACCTTACCTAAGCTTGGAAAACGTAGTTGCGGAAGTTCTAAAAAGCTCAAGGATGAGGGTAGTTCTGTTCCCCAAACTTTTGCATGCGTCAAGGGTAACTGTAAAGGCGTCTTTGGCGATCGAGGACCGTATTCCATTTTGCTGACAAAAAGAAAATCACCTACCAAAAGGGATCTTTCCATTGAAGGGGTAGGTATCACATAAGCCTCCATAAAGGCCCATCTAATAATAGTAGCAGCAAAAACGGCAAAGACAATGGCTTCAAACCATTCCTTAGCCGGACCTTTTATTGTTTTTGGTATTTCAGTCGCTTTACCGACATACTGAGTGGGCCCATAGGCTACATACATCATATAGAAAGGGGCCAGTACGACGCCAAGAAATTGGTCCAAATAACTATATCTTTTGAAAGATTTAAGCAAGTCGAGGTGAATGGTGAGTGCGACAAAAAAGTTAATTATGGGTACGAATAGTAATAACACCCAATAACTAGGTCTTCCTACAATTTGAATATGAATATAGTAGTTGTAGAATGGTACGAATCCAATCCAACCCTTTTGACCTGCCTTGGTGAAAAACTTGTAATAAGCCATACTTTGAAGCAGGTACCATCCGATGACTATTATTAGGACTGTGGTAAGGCTAAAATCATTGAGATACATAATAATCAATTATAAGTTTATAAAATCATTCATGGTAAGAACACCTTTCTTATGTTGAATCCATTCGGCAACCAATACAGCACCCTCGGCAAAACCAGCTCTCGAGTACGCTTCATGTTTTATTTCAATTTTATCAATGGTTGATTCATAAACAACACGATGGGTGCCAGGCACCTCTGGTTTTCTCAGCGAATTTATCTTAATTGTTTGAGAATGGATCTCATCAAGAGACCAATTTTCATATTTGGAATGATCTTTAATAATATCATAGGCAAGTGTGATGGCCGTACCACTGGGTCTATCCAGTTTTTGAAGATGATGGATCTCTTCGATATCGACCTCATATTGTGGTTGTTGATCCATTACCTTAGTGAGCCATTCATTCAATTTAAGGAATATATTAACGCCTAGACTGAAATTGGTCGTGGATAAAAAAGTGCCATTTTTTTGACGACATAAAGCTTCAACGACAGGTAATTGATCTAGCCACCCAGTAGTTCCTGAAATTATAGGCAGCCCTTGTTCTAAACAATTAGAAATGTTATTAAAAGCGGTTTGTGGAGTTGAAAACTCAATGACTACATCGGTATTATTGGGTGTTAATTGAGATAACTCCTCCATATTTTTAAGATCAATAATTTTTGAAATCACATGACCTCTTTTTTTGGCGATTGCTTCAATGGCTTGACCCATCTTTCCGTAGCCAATTAATCCAATTTTCATCTCAAAGACACTTTTAAAGTAAATCCTCCAATAGGGGTCCTTTCAGGACTGAATTGTATGGAAGGGGTGATTTTCGCCGAAAAACTTTCGTTTATTTCAAATTCTCTTAAATGACCAGAGATGTAGGCGTCTGCTACATTTATTAAGTAAAAAGCAGTTGCGATTAGTGCTAAATAGTCACGATTACGATGAAATCGATCTTCATATTGCTTTAACGAGCTTTCACTAAATCGACCAGGTAAAACCATCTCAAATCTATTTTCAGTATCTGGTCGATCATCAAGTTCTGCAATGTATGAATTTCTGAAAGAATGGTATATTTCATTGTTGTTTCGTATTAAATGGGCAAAGATCATAAATCCACCATAAATAAAGGGCACCTTAAATACTTGGCCATTGTAAGCTTGACCTAGGCCAGGCAGTACAGCAGATAATATAGCGGATTTAGCTGGGTCAACCTTTGATATTTCCTTAAAATAATTACCCGAATCTTGATTGAGGAAGCCTGTGTCTAGTTTATAGCTATCTTGTGCGTAGCTTACTACTGACCCACTCAGAAGAAAGAAAAAGAGAATTAATATTTTAAATTTCAAGTATATCGAGTATTCTATTGAGATCATCGGTTGATGCAAATGGGACACTAATTTCCCCACTATCATTGTCCTTAGATTTAATTTTGATCCGTGTTCCAAAATGAGAGGAGAGTTTCCTTTGTAATTTTTCAATATCTGGAGATATCAAAATTTTCTCTTGATTGTTCTTGTTTTTTTTCTTGACAATACCCCTCACCAAATCTTCTGTTTTACGGACAGAAAGCCCATTGGCGATTATTTTATGGAATACATCCAATTGCATTAAAACATCTTCAATGGAGATAAGCGCGCGTGCATGACCCATGGATAAGGTGTTGTCTTTCAGTGCAATTTGAATATCAGGAGGCAACTTCAATAGCCGTAAATAATTAGTTACAGTAGATCTGTTTTTGCCTACTCTTTCCCCTAACTCATCCTGTCTTAGTTCACATTCGGAAATAAGTCTTTGGTAGCTTAGTGCAATTTCAATGGCATTGAGATTTTCTCTTTGGATGTTCTCAATTAATGCCATTTCTAGCATTTGCTGGTCATCCGCTGTCCTCACATAGGCAGGAATTTTCTTCAATCCTACCAGTTTAGAAGCCTGTAATCGCCTTTCTCCCGAAATGAGCTGATAGGTGTTGTCAGAGAGTTTTCTTACCGTAATAGGTTGAATAATTCCCTGAATTTGTATGGATTGTGCAAGTTCATTAAGGGCGTCTTGATTGAAGTGGGATCTCGGTTGAAAAGGATTTACTTCAATTTGAGAAATCATAATTTCACCAATGTTCACCACTCTCTCCGGTAAATAGTCAATGCCATTCATTTCAAGAACAATTGATGCAGGTTCAGAAAGTAATGCCCCTAATCCCTTACCTAATCCTGTTTTTTTCTTGATGGACATTTTTTAAGCAGCCTTAATTTGGTTTCTTTTCAACAATTCTTTTGCTAAGTTAATATAACTTGTAGCTCCTTTACTATCTGCGTCGTGAGAAATTACGGGTAAGCCAAAGCTAGGAGATTCACTTAGTCGAACATTTCTTGGAATTATGGTTTCAAAAGCGATGTTTTTGAAATGTTGTCGTATTTCGTTGACTACCTGATTCGAAAGATTCAATCGTATGTCATACATAGTCATTAAAATCCCTTCGATCTGCAGGGCCTTATTTAATCTGTTTTGAATGATTTTTATGGTATTTAATAATTTGCCCAATCCCTCCAAGGCAAAATACTCACATTGTACAGGAATGAGTACTGAATCGGATGCCGTTAAGGCGTTGATGGTAATTAAGCCCAAAGAGGGTGAGCAATCTATGATAATAAAATCATATTCAGACTTAATGAGACTTAACGTGCTTTTCATCTTATCTTCCCGATTGTCTAGATTGATCAATTCCACTTCTGCGCCTACTAAATCTATATGAGAAGGAAGAATATCTAGGTATTTTATGTTTGTTTTTTGTATGCTTGTGAGGATATCTGTCCCGTTTACCATACATTCATATATACCCGTCTGAATCTCATTAGGATCCAAACCGACACCCGATGTAGCATTGGCTTGAGGATCAGCATCGACAATGAGCGTTTTGTATTCTAGTGCGGCTAAACTTGCTGCAAGATTAATTGCAGTTGTTGTTTTGCCGACGCCACCTTTCTGATTTGCTACTGATATGATTTTGCCCATATAATTAAAGGATCTGGATCTTTTTAAGGTTTAAATGAAAACAAATATATGTTAGAATAAGAGACTATGTTGTTAAATTTTTATTGATAATTATTTTAATAAGACATATAAAATTTATTTCATCTGTTAAAGTAGCGCTTGGCTATAGATGCGCGGTTTTAAGAAGCTATTTCTTCTTATTTTTACTTTGAGCCGTTTGATTAGCTTTCATAGCTTCTTCTAATCGGCTTTGAAATTTGGACTTTGTCTTATTGACATTTTTCTTTTTATTTTCTTCCATGATCAATTTGATTTTATCCTCATCTACAAACTTTCTGAACAACATAATCTGACCGAAAGAAACCAAATTGGTTATAAAGTAATAGTAGGAGAGCCCTGATGGATAAGAATTAAAGAAGAAAAGAAACATGATAGGCATTAAATACTGCATCGTTTTCATGGGACCTTGAACGGTGGTCATTTGGGCATTGGCCATGGTATAGAGTATGGTTGAGCCAGCCATAAGTAAGGTAAACAGACTTACATGATCCCCATAAAAAGGGATATTAAACGGTAACGAGAATATCGAATCATAAGAAGATAGATCATCTGCCCATAGAAATGATTCTAATCGTAATTCAATGGCACTTGGTATAAAATAAAACAGCGAAACCAAGATAGGAAATTGAAGTAATACAGGTATACAGCCACTTAAGGGGTTAATGCCTACCTTTCTGTAAAGATCCATTTGATCCGCCTGGGCCTTTTGCATATCGCCTCCGTGCTTTTCTTTGATAGCATCCAATTCAGGCTTAAGTACCCGCATTTTGGCCATCGAGATGTGAGATTTATAAGTCAAAGGTGAAAGAATGATTCTAATGATCAAGACCATCAAGATAATGATCAAACCATAATTGGAGAAGAATAGCTCTAAATAATTAAATATTGGGATGATTAGGTATTTATTTATAAAGGGTAGAAACAACCAGCCCAATTCAATATTATTACTGAAGCCATCAGTTACCTCTTTGAGAATACTGTATTTATTAGGGCCAAAAAAGAATGTGTATCTGGTATCCCCGATGGCCAATGCTGTAAAAGGTATTTCAGCTTCGAGAGAACCCTCCTTGACGACGTTTTGATCATCAATAGGCGTATTTAAGGTCATGCGACCTTTATTGAAGTTTTTATCTGCGATGATAGCTGCAGTGAAGAATTTCTGATTGAATGCCATCCATTTGACGGGCTCATCAATCGCCATTTCTTCAAAGGTGGTGGATGACTTACTGATGTAATCTGAATTTGCGCTATTTGTGTAGTAGCGAACGGTTGCTCTTTGCCGAGAATCGGTAATTTCTCTTTCAATTTTTGGCATTTGGCCTTCCCAAAGAAATTTAAGATCCTTTGGATCAATGATCCTTTCAAAGCCCTTACTTTCAATTCGATAATTGATCTCAAATCCCTTTTGATGCAAAGTGTATATTTGATGCAAGCTGTTTCCGTTAACCACAAGCGTGTAATCAACTACAGTACTATCGGCATAAGTAACAACTTTTGGCTGAAAATAGAGATCCCCAAAAGAGATGTTTTTGGAAAGGTGTTCAAAAATGATATTAATGTGATGATTGTTGTCAAATAAATTTAAGGAAGTGCTGTCATACGTTGTATAGTTCTTAAGGCCAATGTTTTTTAAAGCACCTCCTTTGTTTGAAAATGTGATGTTTAAATCATCGGTACTTAAGTCAATCACAGACTCATTGCCAATGGCATTTTGAGAAAATAAGCCATATTTAAACTCGTTTAATTGACCTCTTGCTGAATCTGACAATGCTATTTGATCGTTTTCGGAATTTGTCAACCGAACACTATCCCTTGAGTTATTTAGGGGTGTAGTGCTATTCACGTTGTCGGCAATGACAGGAATCTGAGGCTCTGGACTGAAGAACTGAAAATAGATGGTCAACATGACCAACATCAATACCAATCCTATTATATTATTTTTATCCATGGAATACTAATGAGAAATTTTAAAAATTATATGTTTTTCTGAAAAGTCAAAGCAGCTTTAACAAATTTGACGAATAGAGGGTGAGGATTCAAAACGGTCGATTTTAATTCGGGATGAAATTGCGTACCAATAAACCAAGGATGATTAGTGAGTTCAATGATTTCGACTAAACCAGTATCGTTATTTACGCCTGAGGCTACCATACCATGCTTCTCAAATTGCTCAAGATACTTATTGTTAAACTCATACCTATGACGATGTCTCTCAGCTATTTTGGATGAACCATATACCTGATGTGTCTTAGATCCCTTTTTTAAGGTACAATCATAAGCACCCAAACGCATAGTACCGCCCATTTCTTTGATATTTTTTTGAGCTTCCATGATGTCAATAACGGGAAACGCTGTGCCGGGGTTGATTTCAGTAGAGCCGGCGTCTGGCATATTCAATACATTTCTTGCGAATTCAACGACGGCACATTGCATCCCAAGACAAATGCCAAAGAAGGGTACCATTTGTTCACGAGCATATTTTACGGCTGTAATTTTCCCTTCGATGCCACGTTCTCCAAATCCAGGAGCTACCAAAATACCATTTAGCTTGCCCAATAACTTCTCACAATTATCTTCTGTGATATCTTCAGATTGAATCCACGTGATCGTTACTTTGCACTCGTTTACAGCACCGGCATGAATGAAAGACTCAGCTATGGACTTGTAAGCATCTTTGAGCTCCACATATTTACCAATCAAGCCAATAGCGATTTCTGAAGTGGGATTTTTAAGTCGTCCAAGATACTCCTTCCATGATTCCATTTTTGGATCCCCTTTTAGGCTCATTTTAAACTTATTCAATACGCGCTCATCTAATTTTTCCTTGAGCATAAGGAGGGGTACATCATAGATGGTTTCCGCGTCAAGAGATTCAATCACATGATTTATCTGGACATTGCAGAAAAGAGCCAGCTTTTTTCTAATCTCTTGATTGAGTGGGTATTCTGACCGACAAACCAATATATCAGGCTGAATCCCCGCTTCCAAAAGTTCTTTTACTGAATGTTGCGTTGGTTTTGTTTTTAATTCTCCGGCAGCTTTTAAATAAGGAATCAAGGTCAAGTGAATACAGACTACATTGCTGGTACCTAATTCAAAACGCACTTGTCGAACGGCTTCAATAAAGGGCAGCGATTCAATATCTCCCACGCAACCACCTATTTCAGTTATGACAAAGTCATATAATTCTGTTTGTGCGAGTTTATAGAAGTTGTGTTTAATCTCATCAGTGATGTGAGGAATTACTTGGACTGTCTTACCGAGAAAGTCTCCTGCGCGCTCACGCTGAATGACATTATTGTAAATTCTTCCTGTTGTAATATTGTTAATTTGAGAGGTAGGAATATTCAAAAAGCGTTCATAATGCCCCAAATCCAAATCTGTTTCAGCGCCATCATCTGTTACAAAACATTCACCGTGCTCATAAGGATTAAGTGTACCGGGATCAATGTTGATGTAGGGATCAAATTTCTGGATCGTTACCGAATAACCGCGGGCTTGTAGCAGTTTTCCTAGTGACGCTGCGATGATCCCTTTGCCGAGAGATGACGTGACTCCCCCCGTAACGAAAATATATTTTGTTTTACCCATTTTTAAGAATGTATGTATAATGCTACGGGGAGCAAAGATAATTTTTCTCAATCAATTTCTTTGGACTTTCGATAATTTATGTCTTGTTTGAATGGTTTTTATTGATTGATTCAAGATAAATCCGTCAGAAAAATTACACTACCTTGCTCAAGAGCCATACCCAAATCACTAATTGTGTCCAAAAATAAAACAGTAGAAGTAGCCGACTATTTATAATAATGTTCAATATAGTCGACAAGTTGCTCTATTTCCTCTTTTGAATGCGTGGGGAAATTGGCAATTCGTATGTGATTGTTTCTATAAGCGCCATAACCAGTGCCGATAATAAAGTTTTTTGATCCTAAATATTCAATTAGCCCATTATTACCATCTAAAACTTCTGCAACACAGACCGTTTTAGAACGATTTATTGCAGTTTCAACAAATGGATTTAATTGAGCTATTTTCTCAAAAGTTTGATAAAGTACAGCAGCTTTGTATTTGGTTTCATTTTGAATATTGCTAATTCCTTTAAGTTGCATGTCCTTAAGTACCTTAGTTAGCAGGTAAAGAGATAAGATATTAGGGGTTTCTGGTGTCTGATTTTTATCTCCATGACTCTTAAGTACGCTTAATGCATGATAACTGCCTATAATATGTCCATGTGATGCTTTTAGTTTTGACGTCTCGATACATTTGGAATTTACGATCCATATGCCCATTCCAGCGGGTAATCCAAAACATTTTTGAACAGAAAAATAAGCGGTATCTACTTGAGTCAAATCTACTTGGATACCAGGTACAGCGCTTACTAAGTCAATGGCAATGAGTTTTTCTGGATAACTGGATCTAAGCGTTTCAAGTTGTCTTGGATCAAAAGTATAACCGATACTTGTTTCATTTTGGGTAACAGCAATTAATTCCGCATGGTAAGGAACATCAAAATGACTGAATTCATTACCGAATCCAGCATTGGTAAAAGAAGATTTTAATTGATAATCCTGTGTGAATTCAAAAAAACGTTGGGAAAAAGAGCCATTTACAAAATGATGAGAACGCTCAGTAATTAAGTTCTGGACAATCCGCTCCCAAACCTCAGTAGCGGAACTTGTGATGAAAATCTCATAATCGGTGGGTATCTTGAGTACATCTTTTAGGCGTTCTTTCATTTCCTGAAAAAGAAGTTGAAATGTTTTGTCGCGATGAGAAATAGAGCCTATATTCTCTTTAATAGCATTTTTTAAATGCTGCGGTACCGTATGGTATAGTTGGGAAGGCCCAGGTGTAAAAAATAGTTGATTAGGCATAATTCAATAGTTCAAACTCAATGTTAAGGCCGCGTAAAAATAAAATATTAATTGAACCATATGACTTTATTACTTTCTTATTAGACCTATGCTAATCTTTATTAAGAGTGAAATATTAAGTCAATATAGAACCCTGAACCTTATGGTTTCTTTAATGTTTTTCAACTCTTCAATAACTATTGGCTCATATATTCTATCTACATCGGTAATCACGTAACCAATATGTTCATTTGTTTTTAAATATTGACCGACCACATTGAGCTCATTACTTGCTAAAATATTATTTATTTTGGCCAAAACACCAGGCTCATTTCGGTGTAGATGGATGAATCGATGGGCATTTTGGAGCATCGGTAAAACGATTTCTGGAAAATTCACAGTATTGGATGTGGATCCAGTATTTATGTAATCCATAATGCGCGAAGGAACAAAATTAGCGATGTTCTTTTGGGCTTCCAAGGTGCTTCCTCCAATATGCGGCGTGAGAAGGGTGTTCGGTAGGCCCCTTAATTCTGAAACGAACTCGTCGGCGTTGCTCATCGGTTCTAAAGGAAAGACATCCACTCCAGTACCGCCAACCTTTCCCGATAGGATGGCTTTTCTGAGTGCAGCATAGTTTACGACATGTCCTCGACTTAAGTTTAGGAAAATAACACCATCCTTCATGAGCTCAAATTCCTTTTCATCAATAAGATGATCATTTTCTGTCCTTCCATCTACATGTATGGTGATCACATCTGATTTCGAAATTAATTCATCCATAGACTCACATGGACTTGCATTTCCAAGACCTAATTTTTCGACCAAATCATAATAGATCACCTTCATACCCATTGCCTCAGCAATAATAGAAAGCTGAGACCCAATGTTGCCATAGCCAATAATACCCAATGTTTTCCCCCTAATTTCAAAACTATTGGTTGCTGTTTTATTCCATACACCTTCATGCATTTGCGGCACTTTGTCAAGCAAATTACGCATCAATAGGATGATCTCAGCGATGACCAACTCAACTACTGATCTTGTATTTGAATAGGGGGCATTAAAAACAGCTATTCCTTTCTTTTGAGCTTCAAGGACATCAATCTGATTAGTACCGATACAAAAAGCCCCTATTGCCAAAAGTCTTTTTGCCTTTTTTATGACTTTCTGGGTTACTTGCGTTTTGGACCTAATGCCAAGGATAGATACATCTTTAATCGCTTCAATGAGCTCATCCTCAGACATTCCAGATGAATATACGCTAACTTGATACCCTTCTTCACGAAGTTTTTTAACGGCATGTTCATGAATGTTCTCAAGTAGTAATACCTTGATTCGGCTTTTGGGATAAGAAAAGGCGCGTTCCATATTGTTTTGATAAAATACTTCGTCTAAATCGGGAGCTTCAAAATCTGCGTTTTCGATTACTCTTGCTCTTTTTACATTCTCGGTAAAGGCATAAAAGGTATTCGCAAATCCTGCCTGCTTAATTTCATAATCAGTAAATCCATCGCCCAAGACGTGAACTTCCCCTGTTAATTTTAGGGCTTTAATTTGTTTGGGTTTACCCATATTGGAGGATAGAACATTGTCTCTGTTAAAGCCTACAATATTACCATTCAGATCAAATTCAAAATCGTTTGCGTAGACATTCTTCGCTTCAATTCCGTATTCAGCCACCACGGGAATAATAAATTCTTTAAATCCATTAGATAAGATATAAAATTGATGGGCATTCTTTCTAATAAATTCTTTATTTCTTTTAAAGGAGGTTGACACGCGCTTCTTGAGACGTTCCACTAGTAAGGGCAAATGATCTCGATGAGCTTCGAGAAGATTAATCCGTTCTTCAAGCGATTCCCTAAAGGATAATTTGCCTTCCATTCCAAGATCGGTCACTTCTTTAATGCGTTTTAACTTATGATCTTTAAGTGGATTACCTTCTAAGGTTATTTCCCCTAAAATATCCAATGCTTCTACTTGAGTGAAGGTAGAATCAAAATCTATTATGAAATGTTTTGATTTTTGCATTAAATTGGTGCGTTCATTGAAAACGCAATATTAATGTTTCGTACTTTTAAAATTATAATTCTCGTCACTATTTCGTCTTTAAGTGGAAGGTATTTGTTGTTTGCCCAAAACTTCACTCAAATAGACATTTTAAAATCCCGAATAGATAGTCTTGTAAATCTTGGTATCGACAATGCAGCTTATCCGGGTGCTGTTTTATATGTTTTGCACAAGGATTCCCTTATTTTAAACAATTCCTATGGTTATCATACATATGAGGGCCTAGTTCCTATGAATGTAAATCATATTTTTGATTTGGCCTCTGTCACTAAGGTTTCAGCGGGCGTTTTGGCAATCATGAAATTATACGATCTTGGATTAATTGATCTTGACGTTGGAATCAAAAAATACATATCAGGGTTCAAATGGAATGAGCGAGGTAAAGCGACACTTAGAGCTACCTTGACACATCAGGCGGGATGGAGATCTTGGATACCCTATTATCAGGACTTGAAAAAGGATGACGGAAGTTGGAATAGACGATTTTTTCGATCAGACTCATCGGCGAAATTCCCAATAAAAATAACTGATAATCTTTATTTAACACATAATAATTATCGATATATAAAGGCCCAAATAAAGCGGTCGGATTTTAATCCTGAACAAGGAATGATTTATTCTGGATTATTTTCCTATCTCATACCTGAAATGGTTCTTAATCTCACGAAAAAACCGTTAGATATTTTTTTAAAAGATAATTTTTATGATGCGCTAATGAGCAAAACAACAGGATTTAATCCTTTGTTACGATTTCCTGATTCGCTTATTGTGCCTACTGAAATTGATACGTTTTTCAGGATGGAACCAATCCATGGTACCGTTCATGATGAGGGAGCCATTATGATGGGAGGTATTAGTGGGAACGCCGGATTATTTTCAAATGCAGAAGATTTAGCAAAAATATGGTCTCTTTTTATGCATAAAGGCATCTTAAATGGTGATACGCTCATTAGGCCGGAAACCATTGGCCTATTTACTTCGATGCAATATCCGGAAATGGGCAATCATAGAGCGTTGGGATTTGATAAACCATTAATAGTTTATAACGGTAAAATCAGTAGTGTGGCAGAAGAGGTAGGGGCTGGTTCTTATGGGCATACTGGCTACACTGGACCCATTATATGGGCTGATCCTGAAAATGAATTGTTGTTTATTTTTATGTGTAATAGGGTATATCCAAATAGGACACATACAACTCTTTATTCCTTGGGAATCAGACCGAAAATACAGGCCCTTGTTTATGATTTAATCAAATGTTATTGAGTGTTTTAGTTATCTTTCGTTAATGAATATTATAATTTAATAACTCAATATTTGATGTGGCTTTAGTATCAATATATATTAACTTATTGACAGAATTGTAAGGTATTAATTAGCCTAGATAGGAAGGTCTCGTGAGTTGTTTATATCTCAAGTATTTATTTAGAATGATTCTAAATAGAATTTTTTTTTAGGAAAGATAACTCACGTAAAATACTGATAAAGAGATCTTTGTATATTGCAGCAGAAATAGTTTTTAGGAAATATACAATAAGTATTGAAACTTGGTTTGAAATGCAAATAGCCAACATTAGTTTTGTATCCGCATTGACCTGAAAGGTAAAATTAAATGTCTAGAAAATATTTATCCAAGTGTAGAATAATACACGTCGCAATAATTGCTCTTATCTTGTTCGGATCATCTCCGTTATATAGCCAAGAGTCAACCGAATCAGTAGATCCATCTGTACTAGCGGCAGGCGAGAAATTGTACAAAGCAAATTGTACGCAATGTCACGCCATTAACGAAGTGGTCATAGGACCCTCGCTTAAAAACATTGAAGAGAGACGAGAAAGGACTTGGTTGTTTTCTTGGATCAAAAACTCTCAAAAAGTGATTGAATCTGGTGATGATTATGCTGTGGCGCTTTATGCAGCGTACAACAAAACAGCCATGCCTTCTTATCCTTTTACAGACGTAGAGATTGGTTCCATCTTGGACTATATAAAGGTAGAGGGGAGTAAGGTGCCGGTTGCGGAGGTTGCAGCCATTACCGACGGCGGCCCTTCTTTAAACCAGGGAGGCAGCGGCGATAATATTTCTAGTGCCTTCATGTACGCCGTCTTAATCGTTTTTGTATTTGTGTTAGGACTTATATTGGTTGTGTTGGGACTTATTGTCTCCCTGTTGACGAAATATATAAGTTCAGACAAGGAGATTAGCGAGGAAGACAAAGAGTTAATCACTAGCCAAAGAGTGAATGTTTTCGATTTACTCAAAACCAATACGATGCTTGGCATAATAATATTTGCCTTCGTGTCTATTGCGCTGAAAACTGGGATAGATGGACTTTTTACTGTTGGTGTTCAACAGGGATATATGCCCACTCAACCAATAGCTTATTCGCATGAAATTCATGCGGGACAATATGAAATAGATTGTAATTATTGCCATACGGGAGTTAGGAAGAGTAAATCCGCGAACATACCTTCTGCCAATATTTGTATGAACTGTCACGTTTCAATCAAAACTGACAGCAAGGAAATTCAGAAAATATATGCGGCAATAGATTACGACCCATCCACAGGAGCGTATGGAACCAACACCAAACCTATTGAATGGGTTCGTGTTCATAATTTGCCTGATTTAGCCTATTTTAACCATGCCCAGCATGTGGTAGTTGGTGGTGTTGAATGTGAGACTTGTCATGGTCCAATTAAAGAAATGGAAGTTGTTTATCAATATTCAAACCTTACGATGGGTTGGTGTATTAATTGTCATAGAGAAACCAATGTAAATGCAAAGGGTAATGATTATTACAACAATTTGGTCGAACTTCATGAGGCTAAAAACACCAAAACACCAATGAAAGTGGTTGATATTGGTGGTCTTGAATGTTCGAAATGTCATTATTAAACTGAGCGTACTACACATTTAATATGAAAGAAACTAAAAAATACTGGAAAGGACTGGAGCAGCTTCAGAAAACTCCAGCATTTGAAAAATACGCAAATAAGGAGTTTGCTCAACAATTACCTTTAGGGGATAGTCAAGGAGAAACTTCAAGAAGAGATTTCCTCAAAGTAATGGGGTTTGGCGTCGCCGCCGTATCTTTAGCTGCTTGCGAAACACCTATTAAAAAGGCCATTCCTTATGTAAAGAAACCAATAAGTGTTGACCCAGGCATAGCCAATTATTATGCATCCACCTTTGTTTCTGGTAGTGATCAGGCGAGCGTTATCGTCAAAACAAGAGAAGGAAGACCGATCAAGATTGAAGGCAATAAATTATCATCGGTTTCTGGTGGAGGAACTAATGCACAGATTGAATCTTCCGTCTTGTCCCTTTATGATCAAGAGCGTTTAACAGGACCGACAATAGATGGTACTGCTGTTACTTGGGGAGATATTGATGTTAAAATCAAAAAAACCCTTTCATCAGCTACTGAAAAGATATATTTGGTCTCGAATACAATTTCAAGCCCTTCTACTAAGATGGCTATTGAAGCATTTCAAACTAAATATCCTAACGTCCAACATGTTTGCTATGATCAGGTTTCCGTAAGCGGATCATTAGATGCTAATATGATTGTGTTTGGAAAAAGAGTACTACCAAACTATGATTATTCAAAAGCAAAAACGATTGTTTCTTTTGAGTCTGATTTTTTAGGCACAGGAGTTAATAATACAGCTAACAATAGGCAGTTTGCACGAACAAGAAAGTTGTCCGAGACGAAGAAAGAAATGTCAAGGCTATATTCTTTTGAAAGTATTTTATCTCTGACCGGTGCAAATGCAGATTATAGGGCGCCTATTAAGCCTTCTGAACAAGGACTTTATGTGGCTAATCTTTATAATTTAATAGCGAAGGGAACTGGCGGTGAAACCATACAGGTCGCAGCTATTGACAATGATTACCTAAATAAGGCAGCCCATGATTTATTAAATTCGAAAGGAGGTTCTATAGTTATTTCTGGTTCAAATGATGCCAATATTCAATTATTAATCAATGCAATAAATGTGTTACTTGAAAATTATTCAAGTACAATAGACATTGTAAATCACCAGAATCTGAGAGCGGGTGATGATAAGCTTTTCGCTTCTTTTGTAACTGGACTTTCACGCGCTAGTGGTGTTATCTTTTATAACTGTAATCCCATTTATGACCACCCATTGGGTACTCAAATTGCGGAAGCGATGAAGCAATTGACCTTCACCGTTTCGACCTCCGATAGAAATGATGAAACCTCAGCGCTCGTTTCAATAAAAGCACCTGATCATCATTATTTGGAATCATGGAATGACTTTGAGGCTGTGAACGGTAAATTTAGCTTATGTCAGCCTGCTATCAGTAAAATATTTGACACTCGACAAGTTCAAGATGGCCTGTTGATTTGGGCAGAGTCTAATGTTAATTATTATGATTTTTTGAGAGCCAATTGGACATTAAATCAGTATAATAACTCAGGAGCATTTGCCGATTTTAATTCATTTTGGGAAAAGTCCTTGCAGGATGGTGTTTATGAATTACCTGATACCTCAGATGAGATAAGTATTGATCTTTCGGGAGTAGCGGCAGCTGTTGCTTCGTTACCGAGTCCGTCTAGCGAATTGGAATTAGTGATTTATCAAAATGGTACAGTTGGCAATGGTATTCAAGCCAATAATCCTTGGTTGCAAGAAATGTCAGACCCAATTACTAAGGCTTGTTGGGATAATTACCTTACAGTTTCTCCAAAACAGGTTGCGGAGTGGGGAATTGAACTTGGGGACATGACTACCCAGAAAATAGATTTGACGGTCAACGGACAGGTGATTTCATTACCTGTCTTGCCTCAGCCGGGTCAGAAATACAATACAGTTGGGCTTGCCCTGGGTTATGGCAGAACCAATGCGGGTAAAGTGGGTAATAATGTTGGAGTCAATGCTTATCCGTTAATCGCTATTGATAAACTAGGTAGTTTGGCTTATAATGTATCGTATAGCGTTCAGGTGACGCCTACAAATGAAGAATACAGTATTGCTCAAACACAAACGCATCATACTTTCATGGGTAGGGGAAGTGTAATTCAAGAAACTACGCTTAGTGAATATCAGAAAGATCCCCAAGCGGGAAGGCATATGCCGAAAATTGCAACTTCGGAAGGATTCAAAAAACCAACTGCAGTTTCACTTTGGAAGGGTCACCAGTATGCCAATCATCATTGGGGATTAATTGTTGATTTAAATTCTTGTACGGGATGTGGTACTTGTTCTATTTCGTGTCAAACGGAAAATAATATTTCTGTTATCGGTAAGAAAGAGGTACTTAACCGTAGAGATATGGCTTGGATCAGAATTGATAGATATTATTCAAGTGATTCAAATGGTGATAGTTATGCAGATATGGAAATAGCTGCGGAAAACCCAGAGGTTACTTTCCAACCGATGATGTGTCAGCATTGTAATAATGCTTCATGTGAGACTGTTTGTCCAGTTGCGGCAACTACTCATAGTTCAGAAGGCCTTAATCAAATGACTTATAATCGCTGTATAGGTACGCGTTATTGTGCCAATAACTGTCCGTATAAAGTCAGAAGATTCAATTGGTTTAAGTTTCATGATAACGAGCAGTTTAGCGATAACCTAGCCATGAACAATGATCTTGGTAAAATGGTATTAAATCCTGACGTTACAGTAAGATCACGTGGAGTTATTGAAAAGTGCTCCTTTTGTGTGCAACGTATACAATCAGGGAAATTAGAAGCTAAAAAAGAAGGTAGAAGACCAATAGATGGTGAAATAACCACCGCATGTGCTTCTTCATGCCCTTCAGAGGCATTGGTTTTTGGTGACATGAAGGACCCATCGTCAAAAATCTCTAAAATGCTGCAAATTAAATCAATGGATAAGGGTGTAGAGGCTCAAGAGCCTCGTGCCTACCATGTATTGGAAGAACTTAGAGAAATGCCAAATGTATGGTATTTAACGAAGGTTAGAAATAAAGATGAAAAGAAAGAAGCATCTAATGCTCACTCATAAAGATTAGACTATGACCTCAGAATCTGTAATTAGAGAGCCCTTAGTAACAGGTGGAAAAACTGTTCATGATGTCACTGAAGACATCTCTCGTAGAGTAGAAGAAAAACCAACAAGACTATGGATGATTGCTATGGCGATCTCATTGGGGCTTCTTGCTGTGGGAGCATATACTGTGTTTCTACTTCTTTGGAATGGTGTAGGAATGTGGGGGTTAAACAAAACTGTAGGTTGGGCTTGGGACATTACTAACTTCGTTTGGTGGGTAGGTATTGGACATGCCGGTACATTGATTTCTGCTATTTTATTGCTCTTTAGACAGCGATGGAGAATGTCAATTAACAGAGCGGCTGAGGCCATGACTATTTTTGCTGTAATCTGTGCGTTGCAATTCCCAATCTTACATACGGGAAGACCTTGGTTAGCAATTTATTGGATGTTCCCACTACCGAATACTTTTGGATCCTTGTGGGTTAATTTTAATTCTCCATTGCTTTGGGACGTTTTTGCGATTTCTACTTATTTCCTTGTTTCGCTTATTTTCTGGTATATTGGTTTAATACCTGATTTTGCTACCATCAGAGATAGGGCCAAGAATGGTATTTCTAAAAGAATTTATGGTGCGTTGAGTTTTGGATGGGATGGCGCTGCGAAAACTTGGAGTAGGTATGAGACCGTTGCCTTAGTGCTGGCGGGATTAGCTACACCTTTAGTGCTTTCTGTGCATACGATTGTCTCGATGGACTTTGCTACTTCAGTGATTCCTGGCTGGCACACAACAATATTCCCCCCTTATTTTGTTGCTGGAGCTATATTCTCTGGCTTTGCAATGGTATTGACTTTGATGATCGTTACTAGGAAGGTTTATAAACTAGAAGATTATATCACCATTCAGCATCTTGAAATGATGAATATAGTGATCATTATCACAGGTTCGATTGTGGGTGTTGCTTATCTAACAGAGTTATTTATTGCATGGTACTCAGGCGTTGAAGCTGAGCAATATGCATTTCTAAATAGGGCAACAGGACCTTATTGGTGGGCGTATGCTGCCATGATGACCTGTAATGTGGTGTCGCCTCAATTATTTTGGTTTAAAAAAATTAGGACAAATATTGCTGCAACTTTTGTTTTATCGATCATTGTCAATATTGGAATGTGGTTTGAACGTTTTGTGATTATTGTAACTTCCTTACATCGTGACTTTTTGCCATCGAGTTGGGCAATGTTTTATCCTACTTTTGTTGACGTAGGGGTATATGTATTCACCTTTGGATTGTTTTTTACTGCATTCTTTTTATTTGCAAAATTCTTTCCAGTTATAAATATGGCAGAGGTTAAAAGTATTATTAAAATATCAGGAGAAAAAACAAAGTAATGTCTAATTCTAAATTTATACTAGGCGTATACGAAGAAGAAGATATTCTTCTTCTTGCGATCAAGAATGTAAGAGCGGCAGGTGTTAAGATACACGAGGTGTATAGTCCATTTCCTGTACATGGAATCGACGATGTCTTAGGATATAAGCGTTCTAAACTCTCTATTGCTGCTTTTATGTTTGGATTATTGGGCACATCGTTGGCTTTAACCTTGCAGGTTGGTATGATGGGTTTTGACTGGCCTATGATTATAGGGGGAAAGGATTTCATACCTTATCCCTCTTTTGTTCCTGTGATTTTCGAGTTGACAGTATTACTTGCGGCATATGGAATGTGCTTTACTTTTTTTATCATCAGTGATTTAAAACCATGGGCGAAACCAAGAATTTTTGATCTAAGAATAACTGACGATAAGCATGTGATGGCGATAGATCTAGATAAAAACCATCTGGATGTAGGGAAACTGGATAAACTGTTAAAGGATAGTGGTGCGAGTGAAGTAAATCAGAAAAACTTTGATGACGTTTAAGATGAAAATAAATATAATTTATATATCCATAGGCGTGTTGTTTCTATTTTCATGCGCCGCGGGACCAGATAATCCTGGAGTAGAGTTTTCTCCTCAAATGTATCATTCTACTCCTTATGAAGGATTAAGTCAAATTACGGATATAGAATCGGGAAGGTGGTTAAGTTCAAATGGGGAAGGAGATCACGCTGAATTTTATAATTCAAATCCGTATAATACCTATGGAATGACCATGCGTGAACCCGTGCCGGGAACGATCAAAAGAGGTCAATATTTGACGCCATCCTTTGCGGCGGATGATTATGCTTCGGCCGAGAGGTTACTTGAAAATCCATTAGACTCTACTGCGGCTATTATTGCCGATGGCAAAGCGCTTTATACTCGTTTTTGTACTCATTGTCACGGTTCTAAAGGATTAGGAGATGGTAAAGTTGGAATGGTTTATAAGGGCGTTACGGCATATACGTCTGCATCTGTTGTAGATAAGGGACCGGGTCACATCTATCAAGTAATTACTAATGGAAAAGGGAGAATGGGTTCACATGCCTCGCAAATAAGCCCTGAAGAACGCTGGAAAATAGCGATGTATGTTAAAGTTTTACAGCAATAAATAAGTATGTCTATGACCACGGTAGAAGAGAGATATGATTTTTCAGCTAAGGCTAAGAAAAATTTATTTGTAACCATTGGGACCGGAATCCTAATAACAGTACTTGGTATAGTATTGATGAGTACAGATGGCCATCACGAGGATGTTGCACATGATGCAGAACATGGATTTAGTTGGGTTAACCGCCTTGCGGTAGATATTTGGATTAATAACATCTATTTTACTGGCTTGGCCATTGTGGGTGTTTTCTTTTTCGCACTGCAGTATGCCGCACAAGCCGGATGGTCCGCTAGTATCAAAAGAATTCCTTTGGCTTTCGGGAATTGGTTGCCTTATGCGGGTGTATTGATGTTGATTAGCTTTTTTGCTTTTGGGCATGACATCTTTCATTGGACACATCATGATTTGTATGATATAAATTCTCACGATTTTGATAGTATAATTAATAACAAGAAGGGGTATTTCTATTGGCCTTTAAGTGAACACCCATCTGTGCCTGTCTTTTTTATAGGTCGTATGCTTTTGTTTTTTGGTCTGTGGTATTATTTGTTTCATAAATTAAGGAATCTAGCATTTAAAGAGGACTTAGAAGGAGGCACGGCCGCTTGGTATAAAATGAGAAAACTATCGGCTGCTTTCTTGGTGATATTCGCTGTATCATCTTCAGTTGCCGGTTGGGATTGGGTAATGTCTATTGATACTCATTGGTTTAGTACCATGTTTGGATGGTACGTCTTTGCAAGTTGGTGGGTTACCACCTTGGCGCTAATTACTTTTATAGTGATTATTCTAAAGGAAAAGGGATTACTTTCTATTGTCAATCAAAATCATATTCATGATTTAGGTAAGTTTGTATTTGCTTTCTCAGTATTTTGGACTTACATCTGGTTTTCTCAGTTTTTGTTAATTTATTATGCCAATATTCCAGAAGAAACAATATATTTTGTAGAGAGATGGAGAAACGATCAATATGGAACGATCTTCTTTGTCAATCTTTTTTTAAATTTTGTATTCCCATTTCTCTTATTAATGCCGCGTGATGCGAAGCGTCATAGCGCTATTTTGAAAGTGGTAACACCGATCGTAATCTTTGGTCATTGGATTGATTTCTATTTGATGATTACACCTGGTACATTAAAGGCAAATGGTGGTTATGGTTTAGTTGAATTTGGAACGATGCTAGTGTACGGAGGTGCTTTTTTGTATGTAGTACTTAATAGTTTGTCTAAAGCACCATTGTTTGCTAAAAATGACCCGATGTTGCAGGAGAGTTTACATCATCACGTATAATTATTTGAAAAACACATGCTGAATATAATAGTAATAGCTGCTATAGTTCTGATTTTAGTGATTTTGTTCGCTATTTACAGAGTGTCTTCCCTTGTTGACATTATTAAAGGAGAGTCTCATAATAAAGTGTCTAGTGCCAATGGATTTCAAGGCACGTTGATGTTACTTTTCCTTATTTTTGGTTTAATAGGAGGTTTTTATTATTCTTTTGGGGGTTTAGATGATGATTTCATATTGCCTGTCGCGTCTGAACATGGAGTTGTAACCGATAAACTTTTTTGGTGGACAATGGGTATTACTGGGTTTGTTTTTGTGGTTACACAAATTTTCTTGTTTGGATTTGCATGGAAATACCAGCATAGAGAAAATCAGGTTGCCTATTATTATCCCCACAATAATAAATTAGAAACGATTTGGACCATTATACCTGCTATTGTCTTGGCCATTTTAGTATTTACTGGTTGGAAAGCTTGGGTGGATATTACGGGAGAATCACCGGAAGGTTCGGAGGTTGTAGAAATCATGGGGTATCAGTATGCCTGGGCGGTTCGTTATCCTGGTGCTGATAGTAAATTAGGGGAGTATGATTATAGAAAGATTGATGCGACCAATCAAATGGGAATAGACTTTGCTGATCGAGCTTCTTTCGATGATTTCATTCCTAGAGAGATCCATGTTCCAAAGGGTAAGCCTGTTTTGTTTAAAATCAGGGCTCGTGACGTAATACATAGTGTATATCAACCTCATTTTCGTTTACAAATGAATGCGGTACCAGGTATGCCTACACAATTTTGGTTTGTTCCAACCAAATCAACGGCTGATATGCAGGCGGAAACCAAAAATCCTGATTTTCAATATGAATTAGTTTGTAATAAGATTTGTGGAAAGGGTCATTTTGCTATGCGATATATTATTGTTGTTGATGAGCCTGAAGATTACAAAAAATGGTTTGACTCGCAAGAGCCATGGTTAAAGCAAAATGCAGATTATTTAACTGAGGTTCCTGCTAATCTAAGAGAGTCTGCAAGTATTGTAGCAGGTATTGAATTACCTGAGGTCGATTTTTCAAATGGTATAATAAGCAGTGGCTCTAAATAATTAAAAGTTATGTCGATTACGGATATTGAGATTACACAGAAATTAGCTCATGAAGATGATCATCATGAGGAACATCATGATCAGCCTTTTATCTTTAAATACATTTTTTCTACTGATCATAAAACGATTGCAAAACAGTTTCTAATCACTGGAATTTTCTGGGCAATATTAGGTGGTGGATTGTCTGTTATTTTTAGATTACAGTTGGGTTTTCCTGATATGGATATGGGTTTTTTGCAGCCGATACTTGGAAATTGGATATCAAATACAGGGAAATTAGATCCGGAATTTTATTTGGCAATGATTACCATGCATGGTACAATCATGGTTTTTTTCGTTCTCACGGCAGGCCTTAGTGGTACGTTTAGTAATTTTTTAATTCCATTGCAGATAGGTGCAAGAGACATGGCTTCTGGCTTTTTGAATTTATTGTCTTATTGGTTTTTCTTTTTGTCAAGTGTGGTCATGTTTATATCCATGTTCTTATCTACAGGGCCGGCAAGTGGTGGATGGACTATTTATCCGCCATTAAGCGCGCTGCCACAAGCGATGAGTGGATCGGGTACAGGTATGACATTGTGGTTAGTCTCTATGGTATTCTTTATCGCTTCAACACTCCTTGGCGGAATTAATTATATCACCACTGTAATTAACTTACGTACTGAAGGAATGTCTTTCCGTAGACTGCCCCTTACCATTTGGGCGTTCTTTATAACTGCCGTCTTAGGTTTGTTATCATTTCCCGTGTTAGTGGCCTGCGTCTTGTTATTGGTATTTGATAGATCGTTTGGAACAAGTTTCTATCTTTCTGAAATTTTTATTGGTGGCGAAGCTCTTCCTAATTTAGGAGGAAGTCCCATATTATTTCAACACTTGTTTTGGTTTTTAGGTCATCCAGAAGTTTATATAGTAATCTTACCTGCTTTAGGGATTACCTCTGAGGTGATTTCAACCAATTCGAGAAAACCTATTTTTGGTTACACTGCTATGATTGGTTCAATTCTAGCTATTGCCTTTTTATCTTTTATTGTATGGGCTCACCATATGTTTATAACAGGTATGAATCCTTTTTTAGGAAGTATTTTTATGTTCCTAACATTGATCATTGCGATTCCTTCAGCGGTGAAGGCCTTTAATTACATTACAACCTTGTGGAAGGGTAACTTGATTTTCACACCCGCAATGTTGTTTTCTATAGGGTTGGTTTCCTTTTTTATCTCTGGAGGTTTAACGGGACTGTTCTTGGGAAATGCTGCGGTGGACATTAGTTTACATGACACTTATTTTGTTGTTGCCCATTTTCACCTGGTTATGGGCAGTGCTGCATTCTTTGGTTTGTTGGCTGGTGTCTATCATTGGTTTCCTAAGATGTTTGGTAGAATGATGGATGAGAAGCTTGGTTACATTCACTTTTGGTTAACGTTTGTGGGTGTTTATCTTGTTTTTTTTCCACTACATTATATTGGGATAGCAGGATTTCCAAGACGTTATTATTCATTTACTAACTTTGACGCCTTCCAATCTTTTACAGACCTGAATGCTTTCGTGACAGTTGCAGCGGCTATAACGTTTGGTGCTCAATTTATTTTTCTATTCAATTTCTTTTACAACATTTTTAAAGGTAAGAAGGCCCCCTTAAATCCTTGGAATTCCAATACCTTGGAATGGACGACGCCTAGAATACCTGAACACGGTAATTGGCCTGGCGATATTCCAAAGGTGTATCGTTGGCCTTATGATTATTCGAAACCAGGAGCGAAGGATGATTTTATTCCTCAAACAGTCCCTTATTCAGAAACACCAGAATCTAATACAGATTTTGATAATGAAATGATGAAAAACGAAGGGATTACTAAGTAAGAGAACCTATTATCAACTGATGAATATCCGAACTTTGACATACGAGTGGAGCACCCTTAAATTAGGGGCTTATTATGAGTTGTTGAAACCTAGACTATCTTATTTAGTTGCTTTTTCATCTGCTTTTGGCTTTCTGCTTGGCACAGAAGGATCTGTGGATGTGATCAAGTTAATTAGTATTAGTTTGGGTGCTTTTTTGATTTCTGGATCGGCGGTTACCATCAATCAAGTTATCGAACGAAAGTTGGATGTTCTAATGAAGCGAACCTCTCAGAGGCCTCTTCCAACAGGTCGTGTATCAAGTAAAGAAGCGATAATATTTAGCCTTACTGTTTTTTTGATTGGGTTTTTAATTGTCATTTCGTACACTAATTTATTCGCAGGCCTATTATCATTAGGGTCGCTGTTAATCTATGCATTTATTTATACACCGATGAAGCGAGTAGGGCCCATCGCTGTTTTTATTGGGGCGATCCCTGGTGCGTTGCCTCCACTTATCGGATGGGTGGCTGCTACTGGAGCTATAGGTTATGAAGCTTGGATTATTTTCGGCATACAGTTTATCTGGCAGTTTCCTCATTTTTGGGCGATTGCATGGGTATCCGATGAAGACTATAGAAGAGCAGGTTTTAAATTACTACCTGGTGGTGGTAGTAAAGATTTAAATACTGCAATTAATATCATGATTTATACCTTGTTCTTGTTGCCCTTGGGATTATTACCTACCTATTTTGGTTTGACTGGGCTAACGAGTGGCATCCTTGCAACATTTTGTGGTGTATTATTTCTATCGCAAACATTTCAGCTAATGAAGGATAACTCTCATAAATCTGCTGTGAGAATTATGTTTGGATCTTTTATTTATTTACCGATTGTTCAAATAGCTTATTTAATTGATAAAATTTAATGAGAAGTAACGCTGTCATATTGGCTAATAGAGCTATTAAAATTAAAGTATTTAATGCTAAGAAATTTGCCCTGTGGTTGTTTTTAATCTCTGTATGTATGCTTTTCGCAGGGTTAACGAGTGCTTATCTTGTTAAGAAATCAGATGGCAATTGGTTGCAATTTGATATGCCACAAATCTTCCTTTATTCAACGATAGTCCTAATCATCAGTATTCTTTCGATGCATTGGACCTATCGAAGTGCAAAAAACAATACATTACTTTCCTTAAAATGGGGACTTCTTTTTACAGGATTATTGGCAATTATATTTTCATATTTACAGTTTGAGGGGTGGGGACAATTGGTCGAGACAAATGTGTTTTTGGTCGGTAATCCGTCAGGATCATTTGTTTATGTTTTTTCAGGACTGCATCTTGTTCATTTATTAGGAGGATTAGGTTTTTTAGTGGTTGTATTTGTTGATACCCTAAAGTTCCAAGTACACTCAAAAAATTTATTAACCATAGAAATGTGCACGACCTATTGGCATTTTCTTGGGGGACTTTGGATTTATTTGTATTTATTTTTAGTAATAAATAATTAAACGTTAATTATGTCAAGTACAACAGTAGGAATCGAAGATAAAAGAGATTTATGGGCTGGGGGTGTTTCACCTATGAAGGTCAGTTATGGGAAACTTATGATGTGGTTTTTCTTGCTCTCTGATGCGTTTACTTTTTCATCCTTATTGATCACCTATGGTCTTATTAGGTTTAGTCACCCTGCCTTTGAAGGTGCTATTGATCAGTTCGTGTTCTCGCAGGAATATTGGCCAATACCTGAAGTTGTTTTTGAGGCTGTTCCGTTTCTTCACGGTGTTCATCTTCCGCTAATTTTTGTGGGTCTTATGACCTTTGTGCTAATTTTAAGCAGCGTCACGATGGTACTTGCTGTTGAGGCTGGTGAGCGAATGGATCGAAAGGGTGTTGAAAAGTGGATGCTTTGGACAATACTCGGTGGTATTGCTTTTTTAAGTTGCCAAGCTTGGGAATGGAGTCATTTTATTACGGGAACAGAAGAGGGTGGTAAGCTATTGGATGGTTCGTTTTTTTATGGCGCGAATTTGTCAATGAATCAATATGGCCCTCCTAACTTTGCTGCTTTGTTTTTCTTCATTACTGGGTTTCATGGGTTTCATGTATTTAGTGGAGTCATGCTTAATTTTATTGTGTTTTTTCAAACAGTTACCGGTAAATTGGAACGTACAGGGCACTATGAAATGATTGAAAAGGTTGGTTTATATTGGCACTTTGTTGATTTGGTGTGGGTATTTGTTTTTACCTTCTTTTATCTAGTTTAAATTTTAACATATTCAGAATGGAACATCAAGACGCAGAAATTGAAATAAAACCAGTAAACAAGGAAAAGATTAATCTGTTTTTAAAGGTCACGCTTTATTTATTTATTATTACGGTATTCGAGTTTGCGATTGCATTTACTGTGCCTCATGAATATAAATACGTCAGAATTCTAGTGTTTGTCGCATTGACAATTGTAAAGGCATACTATATTATATCTGAATTTATGCATCTCGGGCATGAAAAAGGTGCGCTTAAAATGTCAATTCTTTTACCCATGCTGTTTGTGGCATTTTTGCTTTTCATCTTGCTTTTTCAAGCAGAGGCCATCTTTCAAGCTGTTTACTAATTGAGACAATTTTCTAAAATTGTTATATTGTCGTTAATTCTAGGTCTGCCTGTAGCATGGTATCTTTTCTTACAAATGTTTGGGGAAAATAAGTTTGAATTAAGTGCAGTGGGTAAGATTAACGTCAATTGTCAATGTGAGGCTAGTAGTATTTATATTTTGGATACGGGCATTATTTTCGATGAAAATTTGCAGTATAAGCGACTGCTAATTGAGGGTACTGATCAAAATATTGTTACTGATTTGAGTGAGGGGATGAAGCTGTGTTTTGATAGTTTGGGTGTCTATCCTCTCATATTGACGGGGCCAGACAATAGTATTATGGGTTATTATCAATTAACAATTGATGATGTCGACAGGGTCCTAGTAGAAGCTGATTTGTTAAAATATCTGAAAACTAATGAAAGAGAATAAGGTTATATTTAGGATAATAATAGTCATTTCAATTGTCGTTCCCCTGTTGGTGGCTTTTTTACTCTTTTTTCCTGGTAAAATGGATTTTGGAGTATGGGTTTATCAACTACCAAAATTAAATGCACTTCTTAACAGCCTTACATCTTTGGCGCTTATAGGTGCTTTATTAGCCATTCGAAATGATAATATCAAGTTACATAGAATGTTAATGACATTTGGTTTTACGCTTGGTGGTGTTTTTTTATTATCCTATGTAATTTATCATTCTTCGGCGGTGACTACTGTTTTTGGAGATTTAGATGGTGACGGCATACTGTCCAGCAGTGAGATGCGTGCGATAAGCATCTCAAGAATGGTTTATATCGCCATATTATTGTCTCATATAGCCTTGTCAATAATTGTAGTACCATTGGTTTTATTTGCACTTTTTTTTGCCCTTACCTCAGATTTCGTTAAGCACCGAAAGATTGTAAAATATACCTTCCCTATATGG
>TARA_B110000503_G_scaffold70752_1_pt1 | contig 29601 bp, 28 predicted proteins | sample TARA_B110000503 | Tara Oceans TARA_B110000503 (sample SAMEA4397472) | marine metagenome | biome: Polar Biome; feature: [SRF] surface water layer (ENVO:00010504); material: water (ENVO:00002006), including particulate matter (ENVO:01000060) such as... | depth 5 m | reverse complement strand
GATGAATATATTTGGATGTGTTTATGTCAGGCAATACTATTGGAAAATTGTTTTCTGTAACCACTTTTGGCGAGAGCCATGGGCCATCTTTGGGTTGCATTATTGATGGGTGTCCTCCTGGTCTTGAAATCTCTGAGGAAGATATACAGTACGATCTAGATCGACGCAAACCAGGGAAGTCTCGTTACACCACTCAACGCATGGAGGGTGATGACATAAAAATACTGTCAGGTATTTTTGAGGGAAAAACAACGGGCACACCTATAGGTCTCATAATTGAAAATACCGATCAGCGCTCAAAAGATTATTCTAGTATTAAGGATCAATTTCGACCCGCTCACGCCGATTACACTTACCAAAAAAAATATGGCCTTCGAGATTACAGAGGAGGAGGCCGATCATCGGCTCGTGAAACAGCGATGCGTGTTGCAGCAGGGGCCATCGCTAAAAAATATTTATATCAAAAAGAAGGAATTATAATTAGAGGATATTTATCTGAACTGGGACCCATAAAAGCAGAAAAAATTATTTTAGAGGAAGTAGAAAATAACCCTTTCTTCTGCCCAGATCCCGACAAAGTTTTAGAAATGGAGCTTTACATGCAGGCCTTGCTAAAAGAAGGAAATTCTGTTGGCGCTAAAATAACAGTGATAGCAAGCAATATGCCTGTAGGTTTAGGAGAACCAGTGTTTGATCGCCTTGATGCAGACATAGCGCATGCGTTAATGAGCATCAATGCAGTAAAGGGAGTTGAAATAGGCTCTGGTTTTGATTCAGTCAGTCAAGTGGGTAGTGAACATCGAGACGAAATCACTCCAGATGGCTTCCTGTCGAATAATGCTGGCGGTATTTTGGGTGGGATTTCCACTGGACAGAATATCGTTGCAAATATAGCCTTGAAGCCAACAAGCAGTCTTCGCATACCGGGCCGCTCCATTGACGTAAATGGCAACCCTATAGAGGTCGTCACGAAAGGCAGACATGACCCTTGTGTGGGTATTCGAGCAACCCCCATAGCTGAGGCAATGCTAGCAATTACATTAATGGATCATTTGCTCAGGCATAGAGCCCAAAACTTTGATGTTGTTATCAGCTCAAAACCATAAGCTATAAAGCCTTATTTAATTGTGAAAAAGATGCCCCAGCTATTAGTCCCGTATTGGCGCTTATCAGCCTTTTATTTCTGTTTTTTTGGACTACTGGGTGCCCTGCATCCTTACTGGTCACTATTTCTATATTCAAAAGGTTTTAGTGTTACTGATATAGGAATTTTGTTGGCCATACCTATGGCTACAAAAATGATTGCTCCCAATATTTGGGGCTGGCTGTCTGATTATACAGGGAGAAGATTGGTCGTTATTCGATTGGGCGCCTTTTTCTCTTGCCTATGTTTTCTCGGTATTTTTATTGACCAAAAATTTTGGTCAATTGCATTAGTAATGATCGGCTATAGTTTTTTTTGGAATGCCATTCTTCCTCAACATGAGGCCATTACCATGAGCTATCTTGAGAAAGCCCCAGAAACCTATAGTCGAATTCGCTTATGGGGTTCTGTGGGGTTTATCATCTCGGTACTAGGCGGTGGATTTTGGTTTGATTCTCATGATATAAACACACTACCTGTTGTTGGGATAACGCTTTTGATTGGTATTTTCCTGTCTAGTATATTTGTGCCTAATGCCATCCCTAGTTGCAATGGAAAAGGTAGTGGTAGATTTATTTCAATAGCAACAAAAGCCCCTGTAGTTGTGTTTTTTTTGGTTGGCTTGTTGATGCAGCTCTCTCATGGGGTGTACTACAGTTTTTTTAGTATTTATTTGGAGTCTTTTGGGTATAGTCGTGTAGATATTGGTGCTATTTGGTCTATTGGGGTAGCAGCAGAAGTCGCTGTATTCTTGATGATGCATAGATTGCTTCTGCATATTGGCGTGCGATCCATTGTATTGGGCTGTCTATTTTGTGCGACATTGCGATGGTTAGTTATAGGTCATTACGCTGACGAATTATGGCTATTAATTTTAGCTCAAGTTTTACATGCGTTCACTTTTGGCGCTTTTCATGCTGCCTGCATGGAATGTGTCCGCAGGTTTTTTGATGCAAATTGTCAAGGAAAAGCCCAAGCGCTGTATAGCTCGTGCTGCTATGGTGCTGGCGGAGCTATTGGTTCTTACACTGGAGGTCTTGCATGGGATGTGACGCCAATTTATGCTTTTAATTATGCGGCATTATCAAGTTTTGTTGCTTTTCTTGTTGCATGGCTTTGGCTAAGGGATACAAGATTGACCCTTGATAAATAAACTGCAGATGTTTTTTAATAAAAAACTGCTAGTGATGCTATTGTTAGCCTCTTTATCCATTAAGAAGGGACTTTGATGAAGTATATATTTATAGCTCTAATTGTAGTAACCCTAGTGTGCTGGTATCCAAGGTATGACTTGTTTGTCAAAGAGGATTTTTTTGACGAGAATCGATCGTTGGTGCAGGCTGGATTCATGACCACTGTCGGCTGCCATAAGGCGGCCAATAAAATTAAAGTGAAATATTATATGTGTGAACCAAAAGCGCAATGGCGGAGATGGTTCTTAGCTGATGATGCAAAAATTATAAATAACCAATCAGACCTGCCTGCGTACTGAAAAAAGAAAAACATAGATGGGCCTTTTAGAAAAATTACTTAGTGATGCCTGAATGCCAAAAGTTGACAGCAATATTTATAAATTTCATGAAAAGAAAAAAAGATTTCTTGAGAGAGAGCAAGTCATCGTAAATAGCGCTATACAATTGGCAAAAAAACAAGGATTAGCTGATATTACGATCTCCCTAATTGCTAAACATGCAGGCATTGGCAAAGGAACAATCTATAAGCATTTTATTTCCAAAAGTGAAATATTAATGCGCATCCTGCTTGATCATGAGCAAAAAACTACAGCCAATATTCAGTTAGACATGATGATGATCGATAGGGATCCTTTTGCTCTTATCCATCGCTATCTTAAAATGCGTTTGGCTGATCCAGAGCTAGACCGCCTTATGCAGCACCTGGAAGGCCAGCTAAAGCATGATGCTCGAGTTGCTAAAAGCATGGCTCAATTTTTTTATATAAAAAACTCCAATGTAGCTTCTATTAATAAAGCAATTCTATTGCTTGTCAAAAAAGGTTTGTTGCGAGACGCACCCTCATCGCACCATTATTTTTCTTATCTTGCACTAGTTCAGGGAGCTGTAGATTTATCTCTAGCAGAAAATTTTCAACTTGATATTGATGATAGAGCAATCTTTTTAGGTTTTATTGCTGAAGTCGGGATCACTATGGGCAAGACAGTCAGCTAATTAGCGGCCGGAGCATACTGGCTCACTTTGTGTTTGGTGGTTAGTCACATATTTGGATAATTTGGACCTCCTCCTCCTTCGGGGGCCACCCAGCTTATGTTTTGAGAGGGATCCTTGATGTCACAAGTTTTACAATGGATGCAGTTCTGCGAGTTAACCTGAAATTTTTTGGATCCATCATTATTGGTCAATATTTCGTAAACCCCTGCCGGACAATATCGTTGTGCAGGCTCGTCAAAAACAGGAAGATTGTAAGATATAGGTAAATTCGCATCTTTTAGCACTAGGTGATTGGGTTGATTGTCTTTATGGTTGGTATTGGAAAGAAATACTGATGATAGCTTATCAAAACTAATAATATTGTCAGGCTTTTCGTAGTCCAATGGCTTTGATTTGCTAGCTGGTTTGAGCGTAGAGTGGTCAGCTCTTGGGTCTGAAAGAGTCCAAGGAAGGTTGCCATTAAATACATTAATATCTATAAACGCGTAAATAGAACCAAGTATATTTCCCCATTTATGCTGCGCTGGACCAAAATTACGTTGTATTTCTAGTTCTTTATAAGCCCAGCTGTCTTTGTAGGTTGACGAGAAACCTACAAGATCTCCGTGTTCCTTATTGGCCAGAATTGCTGTGACAACAGTTTCTGCTGCCACCATTCCAGATTTCATTGCACAATGTATGCCTTTTATTTTTGCATTGTTTAATGTGCCTGCGTTGTCTCCAATTAGGATTCCGCCAGGAAAGGTCATTTTAGGTTGTGATTGTAAACCGCCTTTTGCTAATGCTTTTGCCCCATAAGAAATTCTTTTTCCGCCCTTTAGGTATTTTGATATTGTAGGATGGTGCTTGTAGCGCTGAAATTCATCATAAAGATTCACAAAAGGATTGGTGTAGGAGAGGTCAGTGATGAGACCGACTACTATTTGATTGTTGTCAGCATGATATAGAAAGCCGCCGCCAGTAGATTTGCTCTCACTCAGCGGCCATCCTGCACTATGAAGAACTAAGCCAGGCTGATGGATATCTGGTGATATCGACCAGAGCTCTTTTATTCCCAAACCGTAATGCTGTGGATCGCAAGTATCATCCAAGGAAAATTTTTTAATAATCTCTTTGCCTAAGTGCCCTCTACAGCCTTCTGAAAAAAGAGTATATTTCCCCCTAAGCTCCATGCCTGCGGCATAGGAGGCTTTCTTTTGATTTTTAGCATCAATCCCCATATCGCCTGTAATAATGCCTGCAACGGCACCATTATCAGCGTACAGGACACTTGCTGCAGGAAAGCCTGAAAAGATTTCCACGCCTAAGTTTTCCGCTTGCTGGGCTAGCCAGCGACATAGACTACATAGGCTGACAACAAAGTTGCCTTTATTGTGCATAGTCTTTGGCGCAAAAAAAGAGGGAATTTTTATTGCTTTATTTTTAGTAAGAAAATATAAGCTATCTTTAGAAACAGGAATACTAACTGGTGCCCCCTGGTCTTTCCAGTCTGGAAAGAGTTCACTTAAAGCTCTTGGCTCTAAAATAGCACCGGAAAGTATATGAGCGCCTACTTCTGATCCTTTTTCTAGAACAGCAACCGAGATATCTGCATTGATTTGCTTTAATCTGCATGCAGCCGAAAGCCCAGAAGGGCCGGCGCCAACAATAATCACATCGTAGTCCATATGTTCACGATCCATTTGGCTCTCCTTGGTGCTTTTCTTTAGTAACTTGAATTCTTGCAAAGTGTAGATATCTTTTCCGCAAACTTAAACAATAAATTGGTTGGGGATACCATGTAAAGTATATTTTTTAATTCTAGTCTCAAGACTATAAGTCTTTAAGGTATAGTGGATGGTATAATTTTTTTAAGAGACATCAGAGGATTTTTGCCATGAAGGTGCTGGTTGCTATCAAGCGTGCTGTAGATTACAACGTTAAAGTTAGACCTAACTCTGATGGTTCGGGTGTTGATCTTAATAATTTAAAAATGTCGATTAATCCTTTTTGTGAGATTGCTGTAGAAGAGGCTGTTCGACTCAAGGAGAAAGGCGTCGCTACAGAAATTATTGTTGTATCTTTAGGGCCTCAAAAGGTGCAGGAGCAAATTCGTGCTGCATTAGCAATCGGTGCAGATAGGGGAATCTTAGTTAAGGTTGAAGAGACGACAGAAATTGAACCCTTAGCGATTGCAAAATGTTTGAAGGTTATTTGCGATGAAGAAAAACCTGACCTTGTATTGATGGGAAAGCAGTCGATAGACGGTGACAACAATCAAACAGGGCAAATGCTAGCTGCATTGGCGAGGTATCCGCAAGGAACATTCGCCTCTGAGATAGCTATCGACAATGGCAGTGTTATTGTAACGCGAGAAATTGACGGAGGCTTTCAGGCAATTAAGCTCGCCTTGCCTGCCGTTGTGACCACGGATCTTAGATTAAATATACCGAGATATGCTTCGCTTCCAAATATAATGAAAGCAAAACAAAAACCTATTCGCGAAACAACAGCAGAAGAGCTAGGTGTTGATATCGCTGCGCGTGTTTCTATTGTGAGTGTCAATCTACCTGTAGAGCGCGCTGAAGGAGTTAAAGTGGCCAGCGTAGATGAATTGTTGGATAAGTTAAAAAATGAAGCGAAGGTTATATAATGGCTATTCTAGTTATTGCGGAACATGATAATACGACCTTAAAGACCACAACACTTAATACTATTACTGCGGCTCAAGTTCTGGGCGGTAGCATCGATATTTTGGTCGCCGGCCTTGGTTGTGAAGCAGTCGCTACCCAAGCTTCAGGGGTCCCTGGAATCAGGAGGGTCCGCCTTGCAGATAATAGCGTCTATGCAAATCAACTTGCAGAGAATATTGCTCCATTAATTGAAGAGATTGCGTCCGAGTATTCCCATGTATTAATGTCTTCAACAACTACAGGAAAAAATATTATCCCTCGAGCGGCTGCATTGATTGATGTGCAGTCAATTTCTGATGTTATAAGCATTGAGGCAGAAGATACCTTTAGGCGCCCTATATATGCAGGAAATATTATTGCAACAGTTAAAAGTAAAGATTTAGTTAAATTAATGACAATTCGGACAACAGCTTTTAAGGCTGCTATCTCCGAAGGTGGTTCTGCCCTAATTGAGGTTCTTGATAGTGTTTATGATTTCAAGAAATCAGAGTTTCTTAGAGATGTTTTGGCTATCTCGGAAAGACCAGAGCTAACATCGGCAAAAATTATTATTTCTGGGGGTCGAGGGATGGGAAGTAGTGAGAATTTTGATTTGTTGGAAAAAATTGCCGATAAGCTAGGAGCTGCTGTTGGGGCATCGAGAGCTGCAGTGGATGCAGGCTTTGCTCCTAACGATATGCAGGTTGGACAGACTGGAAAAATCGTTGCTCCAGAGCTTTACATTGCTGTAGGAATCTCTGGTGCTATTCAGCATTTGGCTGGGATGAAAGACAGCAAGGTTATTGTTGCTATCAATAAGGATCCTGATGCCCCTATTTTTCAGATTGCAGATTATGGCTTGGTAGCAGACTTGTTTGATGCGATGCCAGAGATTGATGATAAATTATCAGAGTATACAAGCTAGGCCTTCAGTGAAATCCAAATTGGACAATGATCCGATGGTTTTGTCATCCCTCTTGTTGCATGATCAATTCCTGCGCTAGCTACCATTTTGGTTAGTGGTTTTGAGGTTAAAATTAAGTCAATTCTTAGACCGCGCTTAGGCTCCATTTCAAATCCACGACTGCGATAGTCAAACCAACTATACCTGTTAATTTCTTTTGGGTGGAAATGTTGATAGGTATCGATTAGCCCCCATTTTTCTAACCTTTGTAGCCACTCCCTTTCTTCGGGAAGAAAGCAGCACTTCCCAGTGCGCAACCAGCGTTTTCTATTCTCATCCCCTATGCCGATATCTAAGTCCGTTGGCGCCACATTCATGTCACCCATCACAAGCAAGAGATCGTTGTGGCTATACTTGAGCTGAAGATGACTCGTAAGGGCAGAGTAGAATTTTTGTTTATATGAAAATTTTTGATTATGTGAACGGGACCCTCCTTGAGGAAAGTATCCATTCAAAATGCTTAGCTTCTTATCTTGAAATTTGAACTCCCCAGCGATAAAACGTTTTTGGCTTTCATTGTCATCATGCGGAAATCCATTATTGCTACTAGTTATTGGTAGCCGATAAAGCAGCGCTACTCCGTAGTGACCTTTTTGTCCGTGAAAGGTGACATCATAACCTAATTCTTGTATATCTTTTACTGGGAATTCCTCATTAGAAACCTTTGTTTCCTGTAGGCCGATAATATCTGGTTTATGTTTATCAATAATAGCTTTTAGCTGGTGTATTCTGGCTCTAAGTCCATTGACATTAAAAGACATAATTTTCATATTAGGGGGCTTTTGCTTGCTTTCCTGCGGATAAAAATATGTGATTCAAATAATCTGCAAAGATATTGCCAGCTTCATAGAGCATTAAATCTTTTTCTGATAGGGGACGCTGATCCTCATCTTTGTTTTTATCCTTGCTTGCATTTTGTTCAGAATGCCACTCTTCTATAGATGCGTAATTTTTCTGTTGCTTGGCTTTGCGTCGCTTGTTTTTTATTGTTAGTAAATTGTTATCATATTCTTGCAATTCAATTTTTCGCTTCTCTTCATTAAGGGAAAGCTCCTTGGTTGATGAGCGTTCTTTTATAAGATCTAACTCCTCTTTTAGGTAGATTAAATCAGGGTCCTCTAAGAGTCTTTTGTGGTGTAAGCGTCGCAAAATATCTGTTGGAGGATTTTTTAAGAGGCCGCTCCAATAAATGCTATGTTTTGCTGGAGTAATAGTATCCCAAGGCAAAGCATTTTTTAGGGCGCTCTCGCCGACCCTTTCGATATCGTAGGGAGAGGGTAGTTCGATATCTGGAGTGATTCCAAGAAGTTGGGTGCTTTCACCAGAAACACGATAAAATTTAGATTCAGTGAGCTTTATTTGGCCTTCTTTTAAGGGTAGCTGAATTTGAACTGTCCCTTTGCCATAGCTTCTAGAGCCGACAACAAGTCCCCTGTTGTAATCCTGTATTGCTCCAGCGAAAATTTCAGAAGCTGACGCACTCAACCGATTGATTAAAACCAATAAAGGTCCATTGTAATAAATACTAGCCCTTGATTGGTGGGCTAGGGAGATCAGGTTGGCAGCATTTTTTACCTGGACAACAGGGCCTTTGCCAATAAATAAATCAGTTAGCATTGTTGCTTCCTGAAGGAATCCGCCACCATTATTTCTTAAGTCAAGAATTAAGCCATCTACATTTCCCTCTTTATGCAACTGATTGATGAGGCGAACAACATCTTTGGTTGTACTTTTGAAATTAGGGTCATTATTGTAAAGGGCCTCCACGTCGAGATAAAAAGTGGGAATTTCAATTACACCAATTTTATAGGTATGATTATTCCCATCTACAGTTGTAGAAACTTCAATTATTTCGGATTTGGCTGCTTGTTCTTCAAGTTGTATTTTATCCCTCACAATGTCAATTCTTTGATTAGCCCCTATTAGGCTATCTTTCGCCGGAACAATCTCTAATCTCACAAGACTATTTTTCTTTCCTCGAATTAATTCAACAACATCATCCAGGCGCCAGCCAACTACATCAATAAAATCTTGCTTGCCCTGTGCTACAGCAACAATCTTGTCGCCAGTTTTAAGAATACCTTGCTTGTCAGAGGGGCCGCCTTTAATAACGCTTACAATTGTTGTGTACTCTCCGTCTAACTCAAGAACAGCTCCAATACCTGTTAGCGATAGAGATAATGAGATTCGAAAATTCTCCATCGATCTTGGAGACAAATAAGATGTATGTGGATCAAAAAGACTGGTTAGAGCGCTCATGTAGGCCTGAAATACGTCTTCACTATCGCTTTGATGGGTGCGCTTTTTAAGATTAGTGTATCGTTTTATGAGAAGTCTTCTGGCTTCTTCCGGGTCTTTGTCGTTTAATTTTAACCGAAGATATGCTTCCTTAATTTTTTTGCGCCAGTAATCATCGGAGCTTTTTGTGGAATCTTGCCATTTATTAGTTTCTGTATCGACTAATAAGGACTCATCTTTACTGAGATCAAATATAAACCCACTTTCAAGCAGTGCGATATTTTTTTGAAGCCGTTTCGATGCTCTTTGCTGGTAGCGCTCATATATAAAAAATCCAGGGCTAATATCCCCAGCTTTTAGCAGGTCATCTAACTTCAATCTCCATTTCTGAAATTCGTTTATGTCTTCTTGAAGAAAATAGCTTTTTGTGGGATCCAATAATTCAAGGTATTGAGTTAATAAATTTTGCGAAAAGAGGTCATCTATAGGCTGCTTTTGAAAGTGCTGGGTTGTCAACCGTGTGATAATGCCAGCTGTTGTTTCAGCGTGCTTAGAGCTGAAGATAATACTGGCTTCATCGACTTGAGCGAGGCTTTCGGCTGTCAATAGAGAGCTGAACCATATTGCTTGGATGATAACAGCTAGTCGCATTAAAAAAGACATTAGACCTTCGTTTTGAGTTTCTGAATACATTAATCTTCTAGTGTATCAAAGTTAGTCGGACAATAAGCCTCTTAAAAATTTAAATTTATAGAATTGTTTAGGCATTCTAAAAAAATCCAGCAGACTAAATACCGTAATACAGAGACTGCAATATCGCTGAAATAGAGATATGCTTACATAAAGTACTCGCAACTAGGCTGTATTCAAAATGAACAACATTATACGTCCAACAGCATTGGTTACCGGTGGTGCCACCAGACTAGGATTGGCTTTTGCAAATTCTTTAGCTCAAGCGGGCTATGATATTGCTTTGCATTATAACGGCTCTGCTTCTGCCGCAGATTTGGCTGCAAAAAATATTGAAAGTCTGGGTGTTGCATGCACCACCTTTCAGGCAGACTTATCCGAGCCTAATCCTGAAGGGCTTGTAGGTAAAGTACTGGAAGCCCATTCAAATTTAACTGTCTTAATTAATAGTGCTTCAGTTTACGATGCGGCAACAATCAGCAATACGAATATTAAGACGCTGCAAAAACAGTTCGCAGTCAATTTTTTTGCACCTTTTTTGCTCACTCAGGCTTTTGCAAAGGGTTGTTCTGCCAGGCTAGACCCTAAGGGCGTTGTCATAAATATTTTAGATAACAAAATCTCTTTTCAGCAGTACAGTTATGCCTCATACCTGCTTTCAAAAAAATCCCTTGCTGAGTTTACTCGCCTTGCTGCTATTGAATATGCCCCTCATATTCGTGTAAATGCGATAGCTCCAGGAGTTATTTTACCCGGAAGCGAGAGAACCTCTGGCTATTTGGCATGGAGGGTTGAAGGAATACCTCTAAAGATGCAAGGCAAAGTTGATCATCTTTTAACAGCAATGAACTATCTGCTGGAAAATGAATTTGTGACAGGGCAAATTCTTACAGTCGATGGGGGCGAGGGTATCGATCACCAAGGTTTAAATGCAGAGCAGTTTAATAAAAAAGAAACATTGCAGAAATGACTTTAAATGAACTCAATCAGGTAGTTATTTCAGTGGGATCGAATATCAATTCCTTGTTAAATATAAAAAGATCACAAGATATTTTATCCAAAAAAGAAAAATTTATTTATTCTGCTGATATTATTGAGACCAATCCTATTGGATATTTAGATCAACCGAATTTTCTTAATACAGCATTCTTAGTTGCTACACATCTCGATTATGAAGAATTTAATGCATACTTAAAATCTATAGAAGATCGCATGGGTCGCGAGAGAGGCTTAAATAAAGCCGGACCAAGAACAATTGATTTGGATATCATTATATGGAATGGCAGGCTTCTAACAGATGACTACCACAGTTACGATTATGTCTCTATTCCGGTAAATCAGGTTATTGAGGCTGAAGGTATTAATATGAAAATTTAGTGAAATTTTATAGTATTTCCTTATAATGCCCACCATTATTCTACTAATTAAAAATGGAGAAATACTGTGAAGGTACCTGTTCGTGTAACTGTTACTGGAGCCGCTGGTCAAATTAGTTACTCCTTGCTTTTCCGAATTGCCTCTGGACAAATGCTTGGTGAAAACCAGCCTGTGATTTTGCAAATGCTGGAAATCACCCCAGCTCTAGAAGCTTTAAAAGGTGTAGCTATGGAATTAGACGATTGTGCTTTCCCTCAGCTCGTAGGCATGGTGTGCACAGATGACCCTAATGTTGCTTTCAAGGATGCAGATTATGCATTACTAGTGGGCGCTCGTCCTCGTGGCCCAGGAATGGAAAGAAAAGACCTGCTTGAAGCAAATGCGGCAATATTTTCCGTGCAAGGTAAAGCTATCAGTGATAATGCTTCAAAAGATATTAAGGTATTAGTTGTTGGTAATCCTGCAAACACCAATGCCCTGATTGCGCAAAGAAATGCCCCTAATATTGATCCGCGACAATTCACCGCTATGATGCGACTTGACCACAATCGAGCTAAAACACAAATTGCACAAAAAACAGGCAAAATGATTAATGCTGTTACCGGCATGCTAGTCTGGGGAAACCATTCTGCCACTCAGTATCCAGATCTCCATCAAGTTCATATCTCGGGTGAATCGGCTATGAGCCTTGTTGATCAAGCGTGGTATGAGGAAGATTTTATCCCAACCGTACAACAACGAGGAGCGGCTATAATTAAGGCCAGAGGCGCCTCTTCTGCAGCTTCTGCTGCCAATGCTGCAATAGATCATATGCGTGATTGGGCGCTTGGAACGCCGACTGATGATTGGGTAAGTATGGGTGTTCTTAGTGACGGAAGCTATGGTATTACTGAAGGGCTTATATACTCTTTCCCTTGTGTTTGCAAAAATGGCGATTGGAAAATTGTTCAAGGGCTAGAAGTTAATGAATTTTCACGGTCAAAAATGATCGCTACTGAACAGGAATTAATTGAAGAAAGAGATGCAGTTAAGCATTTATTGCCGTAACAGCTATGTGTTTTTTAAAAAAGCGCCAAATAAGGCGCTTTTTTATTTTCCAGTCAATAAATTTTATTTTAATTTAATTTCTGCTGGTTGAGCATATACAATATTACATGAATTTTTTTGGATAACCGTTAAGATAAGAAGGCTTCAAAAAAATCAATCTATGGAAGAGGTGGGGTGTGAATTCTCCAAGAGTAGAAGAACAGGCACCAAGCTTTGATCTGCTAAATCAGCGCGGCGAAAATACTTCACTTGCTGAGTTCAATGGCAAGAAAAATGTTATCTTGTATTTTTACCCAAAAGCAATGACACCAGGATGTACTGTTCAGGCGTGCGGAATCAGAGATAGCGCATCTGAATTTTATGATCTTGATACTGTAGTGCTAGGTGTTAGCCCTGATGCATTCGAAAGATTGGCACGTTTTGAGGAGAAGCAGGAGTTAAATTTTAATCTGCTGTCAGATGAAGATCATGCTGTGACTGAGTCTTATGGCTGTTGGGACACGAAAAAGTTTATGGGCCGAGAGTATATGGGGGTCTTAAGGAAAACATTTATTATTAATAAGACTGGAAAGATATCACTAGTGATGGATAAAGTTAATACTAAAACACATCATCAGGATGTACTATTATGGATAAAAAATAATTTATCTTAACGGATCCAGAATTTTTCAGGCAGCCATTAAGGTAGCTAATTTAACATAACCTAAATTACTAATTAAGGAATCTCAATGTCACTAGATCTTCTTCATGTTGTACTTGCAACTCCTGTACCCGTAGCGCAAGAGCAGAATCCTCTTTATACGCTCTTGATGTTTGGTGGCTTATTTGCGTTTATGTATTTTCTTATTATCCGCCCTCAGAAAAAAAGAGCAAAAGAACACAAGGAGCTAGCGGCATTATTAACCAAAGGCGATGAGATTGTTATGAATAGCGGATTGCTTGGAAAAATATCTTCGTTAGATGAGGAGTATATTACCATTCAGGCTGCTAATAATGTCGAGTTAAAGTTTCAAAGAGCTGCGGTGCATGCTGTACTTCCAAAAGGCACCATAAAAAAAATCTAATTAATTCAAGTCATTTTTTCGGCCTTAATTTTGTGGATGCATGACTACTGAAGTGCTATTTTGTTATAAGTATTCGGACCGAATGTAGTTATTAGTATTTATTTTTCTGTCGCTCTGAAGGAAAATTTTTCTTAGAATTGAATCGAGGGTGCATAAAAGTGCCAATAAATTTTGGTGATAAGCTAGTAATAGCAATTTCTTCTCGTGCGCTATTCAACTTGGATCAAAGTCATAAAGTCTATCAAGAGCATGGCCTTGATGCTTATTTTAAATATCAGGTTGAACATGAAGATGAAATTCTTGAGCCAGGCGAAGCTTTTCCTCTTGTCAAAAAACTATTAAATATAAATAAAAATCTAGGTGGAGAACCTAGAGTGGAAGTTATACTTCTGTCTAGAAATTCTGCAGACTCTGGCTTACGAGTATTTAATTCCATACAACACCACCAGCTTAATATTACTCGCGCAGCTTTTTGCGGGGGCGAAAGTCCATATCGCTATGTAGCAGCTTTTGGATGCCATCTTTTTTTGTCGAATAATGCAGAAGATGTCCGTAATGCTCTGCGTAGCGGAGTAGCTGCTGCAACACTTATGGCATCTAACGTGAAAGAGAAGCCTGGGGACGAAATTCGTTTTGCATTTGATGGCGATGCTGTGTTATTTTCTGATGCATCAGAGCGGATATACAAACAAGATGGACTTGATGCTTTTACAGAAAATGAAAAAGTATCCGCAAGGCAACCAATGGATGGTGGTCCTTTTAAAAATTTTCTTTATGCACTACAAGCACTGCAAGCAGAATTTCCACAGAAAACCTGCCCTATCAGAACTGCTCTGGTTACCGCTCGATCTGCTCCAGCGCATGAACGGGTAATAAGGACTCTTAGGGCTTGGGATATTCGCATTGATGAGTCATTATTTCTTGGTGGTTTGGAGAAAGGTCAATTTCTGAAGTCTTATGGCGCAGATGTATTTTTTGACGACCAACAAAAACATTGTGATTCAGCCAAGTCTCATGTTGCTACAGGGCATGTTCCTCACGGTATTGCTAACGAAGAAAACAGCTAGCTCACCCGTATCAATATATTATAAATTTAACCCCTATTCCTAGCAAAATTGAGGCTAAAATTGGCTGCAGGACATGGCTAGGAATTTTTGCTGCTAACTTTGTCCCTAGATGGATGGCAGGCAGTGAGCCTACTAGTAGGCTCATCAATAAGGTTAGATCAACATTTCCCAGAAGGAATAAATGACTTAGTCCTGCTATCAGAGTTAAAGGAACCGCGTGAGCAATATCTGTCCCGATTACCCTTAATGCCGGTAATCTAGGGTACAATATCATTAGAAGAGCAGCGCAAAAAGCGCCAGCACCAACCGAAGATAGAGTCACAAAAACCCCTAAAATAACACCAACACTAAAAGTTATCTTTTTGGTGCACCCCTGAAAAAAAGAACCCGACGTACCTTGTGGTTTATCAGACATATCCTTTAAAAATCGCTTAAACAATATGACTAAAGCGGTCACCACAAGCATCACCCCAAGGCTTATGGTTAGCAGCGGTCGATAGTCTTCTGCATTAGTAAATACCTGGCTAAGGAAGATAACGGTGATGATTGATGCCGGAATACTTCCGGCAGCCAAGCATGCAACGAGATCCCATTGAATACTTTTTTGCCGAGCGTGGGCGATAACTCCGCTCGACTTAGTGATGGAGGCGTAAAGTAAATCTGTTCCAATAGCTACATTATAAGGTATGCCAAAAAGAATAAGCAGAGGGGTCATGAGTGATCCCCCGCCAACACCTGTCATGCCTATAACGAGTCCCACAAAAGCACCTGAAGCTACGTATAGTAGAAAGTCCATCAGTATTTAAGTTTCCATATCTGCATGAAAGGCTGGCAACTCTACCAACTTATAACTATTCTTCAAAGTAATAGTTTCTTATATTTTTTGGGTTGCTGTTCTCAAAATGGCATTCATTGGGATGTCGCAACAACAAAAGTGAATTGCTTGAAATTTTTAAAGAAAATCTAGGTCTGGATTGTCATTAAGGATTTCTTTAAGTTCATCTTTTTCTGTAATTCTTTGATTTAAAAACTCTTTTACAAATTTGAAGTATACAGTGTAGACTTCAGGCGGACTATCTTCCTGCTCAACAATAAAAAAAGGTGCTCTATCAACCTTGTATAGTGCTGCTAGTATCATTCCGGGGGAGTTGGAGTCGCGCTCATCAGCAACTATCACTTGATCTATGAACCTATTTTGGTCCGCAGCATTAATTTTATCTTGTACTTCGTTGCATTTTTTACAGAAACTTCCATCTAATTGAATTTTTTTCACGAAGGTGATTTTCATAGTATATATCTTGAGCCGCAAGCTACCAGGCTGTAGTTTTTTAGTTTTTATTTCTTCGTGTTAACGTCATGCAGGCCGCATTCTTTTGCAGTTGCTTCCTCCCACCACCATCGACCTTCTCTCTCATGTTGTCCTGGCCCTGTAGGTCTAGTGCATGGCTCGCATCCAATACTTACAAAGCCTTTGTCATGCAGCTCGTTGTATGGCAGATTATTTTGGCGAATATACGCCCACACTTGCTGAGACGTCCAGTTGGCTAGAGGATTAAACTTCACTAGTTTCTCTTGGGGGCGAGAAAAAGCCATGTCATCTTGAATTACGGGAATAGCAGATCGAGTCCCTGGGCTTTGGTCACGTCTTTGTCCTGTAATCCAGGCATCTAGAGTTAGCAGCTTGCGACGCAATGGCCCTATTTTGCGAATACTACAGCATTCTTTGTGGTCATCATTATAGAAGCTGAATAAGCCTTTTTCACGAACTAGGTTATTTAGTGCTACTGTATCTGGAAATACTATGTCAATTTTAACTGAATAATGATCTCTAACTTTTTCGAAAAATCGATAAGTTTCTGAATGGAGTCTTCCCGTATCAAGAGAAAAAACTTGAACTTTACCAGGAGCGACTTTATGAGCCATATCTATCAAGACTACATCTTCAGCACCGCTAAAAGAAATAGCAATATTTTTGAATTCACTTAAGGCGTAAGCCATGATTTCTTCTGGATTCTGCTCTGAAAGCTGCAAGTCTATGTCTACTGTTGGTAAGATTTTATCTGACATTGAATTATTTAATATCCTGTAAAGACAAATAGTGTTGAAATGATACCAGAGCTAGGACTAAAGAAGAATAATCAGATGATGTATGATTAATATATTATTTTTTATAGCAGTTTTATTTTTTAGTGTTGCTGAGAGCATATTGCACTACTTCTGTGAACTGGATAAAGTGACCAATTATGGGTTTATTTTTGCCGCCTAACTGAGGAATATTTTGTGGAGATTGCATGTTTGGACCTAGAGGGCGTATTGATCCCAGAAATATGGATCGCATTTTCTGAAAAAACTGGCATTAATGAACTCAAAAGAACCACGCGTGATGAACCTGATTACGATGTGTTAATGAGGTATAGGCTGGATATCTTGAAAAAAAATGGTCTTGGTTTGACTGAAATTCAGGGGGTGATTGAAACCTTGTCTCCTCTTGATGGAGCAAAAGACTTTGTAAGCTGGTTGCGCGAACGCTTTCAGGTTGTAATTCTTTCAGATACTTTTTATGAGTTTGCGCAACCGTTGATGAGACAGTTGGATTTCCCAGCATTATTTTGTCACACGCTAGAGGTCGATGAGGATAATAATGTGGTAGGCTATGCATTACGGCAAGCCAACCCTAAGCGTCAAGCAATTGTAGGCTTCAAAAGTATGTATTACCGGACTATTGCGGCAGGTGATTCTTATAATGACACCACTATGCTAGCTGAAGCAGATGTGGGAATTTTATTTCATGCCCCTAAAAAAGTAATTGATGAGTTTCCTCAATTTCCTGCAGTAAGCGACTTTGAGTCGCTAAAAAAAGAATTTATCAAAGCAAGCAATCGAAATCTGAGCTTGTGAGACGCTTTGTATTTAACTGCAGGCCCTTACGGTTGACTGTCAATCTCTTGGGTTGTGTTTGATTTTATCAGCAAGCTGATTTTATCAAATGTTTCTTGGTATTCGTCTGTTGCATTTGAGTCTGCAACTATACCTCCGCCTCCCCAGCAATGAAGATTTTCTCCATCAGATATAAGGGTGCGTATGGCAATATTGGTATCCATTTTACCAGTTATGCTTATGTAGCCTATACTCCCGCAGTACACTGATCGCTTGCACGCTTCAATCTCATTAATTATTTCCATGGCTCTTTTTTTTGGTGCTCCCGTGATAGATCCGCCGGGAAAACAGTGACGAAGTAGGGATACAGGTGTCTCATTTTTGCGAATAACTCCTGTGACCGTACTTACCAGGTGGTGAACATTTTCAAAGCTCTCGAGCTCGAATAATTTTGGCGTTTGTATTGAGCCAGGAATGCAGGATTTTCCTAGATCGTTTCGCAATAGATCTACAATCATTAGATTCTCAGCTTTATCTTTTTTACTATTAATGAGTTTTTTAATCTGAAGAATGTCATCTTGCTTTGTGACTCCGCGCCTGATCGTACCCTTGATGGGCTTGGTTTCCACTTTATTCCCATCTAATTTTATAAAGCGCTCTGGCGAGAAGCTTAGGATTGCTTGTTTTGAGTTTCCTAATTGATAGTAGCAGCTATATGGGGCTGGAAGGCTTCTGCGTAATTCTTTGTAGAGATCCCAGTTGTCTGCTTTGAATTCTGCAGAAAAGTGTTGGGCGTAGTTAACTTGATAGCAGTCTCCAGCAAGGATATAGTTTTTTGCTTTGGCAACAGCAGACAGGTAGCAGTCTTTTTTAGTGGTCGCTATAAAATTTCTATAGACAGTTTTTGCTTTTTTATCAATATTTTGTGATTTATTATTAATACATTTTATTACTTCTTTTTTTAATGACGATAAACAATCAGTATTAAAAAATAGCCAAGATTTTTTAGAAAAATGGTCTAAAACTAAAGCCCATTGATAGCGACCAATCCTCATATCCGGAAGGCTGTCGAGCTTCGGTGGCTGATCTCGCACTGGTTGGCCTAAGTCATAACCAAAATAACCCGCCATGCCGCCTATAAATGGATAATCGTCATAATGCGACACTGTCCTTTTTAGCGATGAAAATAACTGTTCACACAAATTAAATGGATTTTCATTAGAAATAGTTGTGCTTGTGGCTGTAATGATTTGAGTTTCTTTCCCTCTTGTTTCCAAAACTACTGATGGACTCGCGGTGATGATATCAAACTGGCTATTTGAGTAGGCCGGCCTTCCTGAATCTAACCATATAGCATCGGGCAAGTGACGAATTGATGCAAAAAGGTCTTCAGCACTTGATTGGTAGGGGAGGTCGATGATTTCAACATTCTGCATGATGCAGCAGTCTACGTTACTTCTTCTTAATTTCAATCATGATATGTCTTTTTGTCTTTACAGAGAGTCGCAGAAAGTAAAAAATAAGCGATGTAAATTAAAAAATAATCAAAAAACACTTATTGGTAGAAGGTAATGCTTCTGACCTTAGGAGAGTATATGAGCTATTCAACCCCTGATCTGTGTGATGAGCACTTTGAGCTCATCGATGTTTTAGAGCCTATGATGGCTAACTATGGGGGAAGAAATTCTTTTGGCGGGGAAATTGTTACAATAAAATGTTATGAAGATAATTCACTAGTTAAAGAAAATGTGCGGAAACCAGGCCATGGAAAAGTTTTAGTTGTTGATGGGGGAGGCTCATTGCGCCGCGCATTATTAGGGGACTTAATTGCAGGTGACGCATGCAGAAATGGATGGGAGGGTATAATAATCTATGGATGTGTACGTGATGTAGATGCTTTGGTTGCAATGGATCTTGGTATCCAGGCAATAGGTAGTATTCCAGTGAAAACTGAAAAACGCGGTATTGGTGACCTAAATATCCCCATAACATTTGGGGGTGTAACCTTTAGTCCTGGCGCATATGTTTATGCTGATAATAATGGTGTTATTGTATCTTCGATCTCTCTTTTCTAGTGTAATTAAGTAACTATAAGCGAATAAAGGACAATAAAAAGGCTGCTTGCGCAGCCTTTTTATTGTCCTTGCGTGGTCATTCCATGAATCAATTAAAATTGATTCATGGTGTTGTCCTTGCCTGAAGCCTTCAATGCAGCCTCGCCAGCAAAGTATTCTTTATGGTCGTCACCCATATCAGATCCAGCCATATTTTGATGTTTAACACATGCAATGCCTTGGCGTATTTCTTTTCGCTGTACCCCAGCGACATAACCTAGCATACCTTGGTCTCCAAAATAGTCTTTTGCTAGATTATCAGTAGAAAGCGCTGCTGTATGGTACGTCGGCAGAGTGATCAGATGATGAAAAATACCTGCTTCTCTTGCCGCATCTGCTTGGAATGTACGTATTCTTTCATCCGCTTCTGCAGCTAACGCAGTTTCATCGTAATCAATACTCATGAGGTCATCACGATTATATGATGAAGTATCCTTACCTTCGGATTGCCATAGATCATATATTTGTTGGCGGAAGTTTAATGTCCAGTTAAATGATGGACTATTGTTGTAAACAAGTTTGGCATCTGGAACTTGCTTTCTGATGGCATTGACCATTGCGCCAATTTGGGCGATATGAGGCTTTTCGGTTTCAATCCATATCAGGTCTGCACCATTTTGCAGAGAGGTGATACAGTCTAGTACGCAGCGAGCCTCTCCTGTTCCTTCTTTGAACTGAAATAAGTTGGACGGAAGGCGCTTGGGACGCAAAAGTTTTCCATCTCTGTTAAGGATGACATCACCATTTTTCATTGAATTCAAAGAAACTTCTTCGCAATCAAGAAAAGAATTGTACTGATCGCCTAAATCCCCAGGTTCTTTTGTTACAGCGATTTGTTTAGTTAGACCGGCACCCAAAGAGTCAGTGCGAGCAACAATAACTCCATTGTCTACCCCAAGCTCTAAAAATGCATAACGTACAGCGCGTATTTTGGCAAGGAAGTCCTCATGAGGCACGGTTACTTTGCCGTCTTGGTGACCGCATTGTTTTTCGTCAGAAACCTGATTTTCAATCTGTATACAACAAGCCCCAGCTTCAATCATTTGTTTTGCCATCAAGTATGTAGCTTCAGCATTTCCAAAGCCGGCATCGATATCAGCAATAATAGGAACAACATGAGTTCTATGTGTGTCAACCTGCTCTTGTATGTCTTTAGCTAAGGCTGAGTTGCCGGCATCCCGCGCAGTATCAAGTTGACGAAATAGTCCACCAAGTTCACGCGCATCGGCTTGACGTAAAAAGGTATAAAGTTCGCTAATTAGGCTAGCTACTGATGTTTTTTCATGCATTGATTGATCGGGAAGAGGGCCAAACTCTGACCGAAGGGCAGCAACCATCCATCCAGACAGATATAAATAACGACGATCAGTATTTCCAGCAAAGTGTTTTTTGATGGAGATCATTTTTTGCTGACCAATGAAGCCATGCCAGCAGCCTAGTGATTGAGTGTATTTGGAAGAATCTACATCATAGGCAGCCATATCCTTGCGCATTAGGTCTGCAGTGTATTTTGCAATGTCTAGACCAGTCTTGAATTCGTTTTGGGCGCGCATCCTAGCAACTGATTCTGGATTAATTGCATTCCATCCACTTCCATTGCTTTTCTGTAACAATGCAACAGCATCGATATTTTTAGTGTAGTTCGACATTTGAGATCCTTGGCCTTAAAAATTAGAGTTGTAGTTCATACTTGACGAATTATACCGATCGACCTATTATTTATATACTGTATGATTATTATTATCAGTATTTTTTGTGTGAATAGAAATGTGTGGTAATAGGCCTATTATTTATGTAATCTATGTATTCTTCTTTAAGTATTTATTAAATGAATATAAACCACCATTACGGTATGAATGCATATGACTATGCGTAAGATAGATTTAAATCTGTTAGTTTTTCTGGATGTGTTGCTCAAAGAAAGGAATGTAACTCGGGCGGCAGAAAGTCTGGGTATCAGCCAGCCGGCTATGAGCAATGGACTTAGACGCTTACGCGACCTGTTTGGTGATCCTTTGTTGGTGAGAACAAGTGATGGTATGAAGCCAACAGAAAGAGCAGAGCTGCTGCAGCCAATGGTGCGAAACGTCCTTGCTTCTATTGAAAAGGCTGTAGAACCAAGCCAGGAGTTTGATGCAGTCGCAGCTGATAGAGTCTTCAGGATCTCTGTTAGTGACTACACTGAATCGATTTTATTGCCCCATTTAATGCGAAGACTTAGACTGGAGGCTCCGAATATCACCCTGGATGTGTTGACGCCGAGCGATATCAGTTATCAGGATGTAGAACAGGGGTCAGTCGATCTTGTCATCAATAGATTTGATGTTTTGCCGCAATCCTTTCATCAGATGACGGTATGGCGAGATACTTTTTCATGCCTCTTGAGTCACCACAATCCTATAGTTAATAATTTTAACCTGGATTCTTATTTAGACTCTGGGCATGTCTGGGTAAATAAGACAGGTATGGGTGTCGGTGTAGGCATGGAGCCAGGGGCTACAAAAACTCTTGGGTGGGTCGATGAAGCCCTTTCTGGTATAGGAAAAAAAAGACGCATACGAGTATTTACAAGGCACTACCAAGCTGCAATGCGCTTAGCAGAGTTGCGTGATCTTATTGTTACTCTCCCCACAAAAGCCGCCAGGCTACTTGAAGGTAACCCGAATGTCGTAATTTTTGACCCACCTTTCTCGATTCCTGAAATAGAGTTAAAAATGGCTTGGAGCCCTCTGGTGCAGAATAACCCAGCACATCAGTGGATGCGCCGATTGATTGCTGATGTTGCAAAAAAACTAGATTAGGTTGTGTGTTATCGCGCAAGACATCATGTAGCTTATTTGCATAAAAAATAACGCAAATAAAGTTAGTTAAATTAACTAATTTTTGAAAATTTCCATACAATTAGATTTTTACTTAATTCTTACTTAAGGGGTCAATTATGGCAGAGCGTATTACAGTGGCTGGCTTGCAGGTCGATAATTCAATTTACAGTTTGGTGAATAACGATATTATCCCCGGAACAGCATTAGATGCAGGCGCTTTCTGGGAATCCTTTGCTGGTATTGTTAGTAGGTTTTCTCCATTAAATAAGCGCTTGTTAGCTAAGCGTGATTTATTGCAACAGAAAATAGATTTTTGGCATCAAGAAAATTTTGATCAGTTTTTTGATTTTTCTTCTTATAAGAAATTTCTGCAGGAGATTGGCTATTTAGTTCCAGTTGGTCCCGATTTTGATATAAACACAAAGGGTGTGGATCCAGAAATTACCTCTCAAGCAGGGCCTCAATTAGTTGTACCTGTAATGAATGCTCGCTTTGCGCTAAATGCTGCTAATGCGCGATGGGGTAGTTTGTATGATTCACTCTATGGCACCAATGTAATTGCAGAAGAAAGTCATGCGCAGAAAACGAAACAGTATAATCCAGCGCGAGGTGCCAAGGTGATTCGGTACGGGAAAGAGTTTCTTGATAGATCTATTCCTTTAGCCGGAGGTTCGCACATTAAGGCTACGAAATATTTTCTTCATGATGGAGTACTTCAGGTAGAGCTAGAAGACGGTATAGTCACTAGTCTTTTGGATCCTTCTCAATTTTGTGGTTATGCCGGAGAGCCAGGATTAAAAGAAGTTTTTTTGTTTAAAAATAATTGCTTACACTTTGAAATTCAAGTTGATAGTAATACAGAAATAGGTAGATCTGATTCTGCTGGAGTTAAAGATATTCTAATGGAAGCAGCTTTAACAACAATTATGGATTGCGAAGATTCAGTTGCAGCAGTTGATGCTGAAGATAAGGCTTTGGTTTACCGTAACTGGCTAGGGTTAATGAAGGGTGATTTAGAGGAGACTCTGATAAAAAATGGAGAGATTCTAATTAGAAGAATGAATCCTGACCGTGTATACAAACAAGCCAACGGTGAGCCTCTCATTCTTTCTGGGCGCAGCCTGCTTTTTGTGCGTAATGTGGGTCATTTGATGACTAATCCTGCTATTTTGGACTTAGAGGGCAACGAGGTCCCTGAAGGTATCATGGATGCCATTATAACCACCCTGATAGGTATACATGATATCCAAGGAAGAGGGGCATTTTGTAACAGCAAAACAGGTAGTATCTATATTGTTAAGCCTAAAATGCATGGCCCCGAAGAGGTAGCTTTTACAAATGATCTCTTTGATGCAGTTGAAGATGCCTTGAACCTTGATCGCAATACAGTGAAGGTTGGGATTATGGACGAAGAGCGGCGAACCTCTGTGAATTTAAAGGAATGTATTCGTGCTGTTCGAGATCGCGTCGTATTTATTAACACAGGATTTTTAGATAGAACAGGTGATGAAATTCACACAAGCATGGAGGCGGGGGCTTTTGCCCCAAAAGGGCAGCTTAAAACTATGCTATGGATATCGGCTTATGAAGATCAAAATGTTGATGTAGGTTTGGCTTGTGGTTTTGCGGGTAAAGCGCAAATAGGTAAAGGGATGTGGGCGATTCCAGAAAATATGGCTGACATGATGGAACAAAAAATCAATCATCCTTTAGCAGGAGCAAACACAGCCTGGGTACCTTCTCCAACAGCAGCGGTCTTACATGCTATGCATTATCACGATGTAGATGTTTTTACGCAACAAAATATTTTATCTAAACGCTCAGCTGCTAATATTGATGATATTTTGACAATACCGTTGCTCGAGGAAGAGCTGTCTTCAAATAAAATTGAGAAAGAATTGGAAAATAATGCTCAGGGAATCTTGGGATATGTTGTTCGCTGGGTAGATCAGGGTGTGGGTTGCTCAAAAGTACCAGATATTAATAACGTTGGGTTGATGGAAGACAGGGCTACACTTCGCATATCAAGCCAGCACATAGCAAATTGGATTAGGCATGGAATAACTACCGAAACTCAAGTCCTGGAGGTTATGAAGCGCATGGCTCGAGTGGTCGACCAGCAGAATGCTAGCGACCCTTTGTATCAAAAAATGTCACCAGAATTTGAGCAAAGTATAGCTTTTTCTGCAGCCTACGATCTTATTGTTAAGGGGGCAAAGCAGCCGAGTGGGTACACCGAGCCTCTTTTACATGCATACCGACAAAAATCCAAAATCCTTAGTTTGACATAACATATCGACAGCTGAGCTAGAGCAGTAACTGATCTGTTTGCAGTTAATGTGGTGTTGCTAGCAATTAAGACTACTGGACCATATTTCCTGCTATGTCTGTCGTTCGCCGTTAATATAGTGTACTTTTCCTATTTGTGCGATACGTTGTTCATCTAGAGTTTCTGATAAGTCAGGATATTTTGGTAGCGTCATGTACCTTGCAAACCATTCATTGAGTAATTCATCATTCTCAATAAGGTTGTTTAGCATTAACTTGGCTTGTTGAATAAACATCGGATCTATGGTGGTTTTTGCCATGGCCATGGTGAGTGGTGGATCTCTGTAGTGACTTGAGTAATTTTGCGCCACAAGCATGTTGGCTAAGTCGCCCAGCATATCTGTCAGAGATGGTGACCTAAATCCGATTGAGTATGTGAGGCAATCATTGCATGCTGTCCCCCAATGTGCTAATTTTGGTGGCACATAAAGTATATCTCCTGGGTTTAAAAGCCACTCTTGTGTCACCTTAAAGTCACTGAGTATACACAAAGGTGTGTCTGGTAATACTGAAGTTGTAGAATCGCAGGTTTGCCCTAGTTGCCACTTTCTTTGCCCTAGGCCTTGTAGTAGAAAGACATCATAATAGTCAAAATGTGGTCCAACACTCCCTCCTTTTGGAGCGTAACTCACCATAATATCGTCTAAGCGCCAAGGAGGAAGGAAGTAAAATTGATCTGTTAGTTTTTTGACTTCCGGGACCCATAGATCTACAGCCTGAACTAATAATGTCCAGTATTTTTCTGGTAGATTCTGGAAGGTAGACTCATCGAAGGGCCCGAATGCTAGACTCCAGGGTTTTGATTGTCCTTGCTCAAAAATAAGCCTTGATTCAATGTCTTCATCAAGCGATAGGCCTGCTAGTTCGTCCTTAGATAGCGGAGATTCGAAATTTGGCAAAGCATTTTGTATTAAAAGAGGTTTTTTTTGCCAATATTCCGATAGGAACTGATCAGCAGAGATTCCGCCTAATACGGATGGGAAGTCTTCCATTAAAAAAGATCCTATAGTAAAAAAAAGCATAATATTTATGAACTTAAGGGATCTATCTCTAGATAGCTTTAGCCTGTTCAGCAGCATTACCGATATATGTAGCCGGAGTGAGCTTTCTGAGCTCTATTTTGGCTTCATCGGGTATTTCTAGAGTTTCAATAAAATTTAATAATGTGGTTTTAGTAATACCTTTTCCTCTGGTCAGAGCTTTAAGTTTTTCATATGGCTCTGGAATGCTGTAACGACGCATTATAGTTTGAACTGGTTCAGCTAAAATCTCCCATGTATTATTTAAATCCTCAGCTAAGCGCTCACTGTTAATGGCTAGCTTGCTTATACCCTTTAGGGCAGCCTGGTAGGCTATCAGGCTGTATCCAAATCCCACCCCCATGTTGCGAAGTACTGTAGAATCAGTCAGATCTCGCTGCCAGCGAGAAATAGGTAGTTTCTGAGATAAATGTCCAAATAGCGCATTGGCTAGACCAAGATTTCCTTCAGAGTTTTCGAAATCTATTGGGTTCACCTTATGCGGCATTGTTGATGATCCTATTTCCCCGACTACTGTTTTTTGTTTAAAATAGCTTATTGAGATGTAACCCCACATGTCACGATTAAAATCTATTAAAATGTTGTTAAATCTGGCAATTGCATCGAATAATTCAGCTATATAATCATGAGGTTCGATTTGAGTAGTATACGGATTCCAACTTAAATTTAGACTCAAAACAAACTCTTCAGCAACGGCCGCCCAATTAATGTTGGGATATGCTAAAAGATGAGCATTATAGTTTCCGACAGCCCCGTTAATTTTCCCTAGCAATGCTACCTTACTGATTTGCTCTATCTGGCGTTTGAGGCGATAAGCAACATTAGCAAATTCTTTACCTACTGTTGTCGGTGAAGCTGTCTGCCCATGTGTGCGAGAAAGCATTGGAACATCTGCATACGTTCTCGCCATTTGGGAGATCCTAGAAACCACTGCTTCAGCATCCGGTAATAAAAAATCATCTTTCCCTTTTTTTAGCATTAATGCATAAGCAAGATTATTTATATCCTCAGAAGTGCAAGCAAAGTGAACAAACTCAGATATTTTTGCCAGCTCTAGGTTTCCTGCAATGCGCTCTTTAATAAAGTACTCTACGGCTTTGACGTCATGATTTGTGGTGGCCTCTATTTCCTTGATGCGCAGGGCATCTTGTTCATTAAAATTAGAGACTAGGGCATCAAGGGTCCTTTTGGCGCTATCGCTTAATGGTGAAATTTCTTTTATTTCTGGGCGGTCAGCCAGTTTTTTGAGCCAGCACACTTCTACATAAACACGGCACTTTATTAAGGCAAACTCACTAAAAACAGAACGAAGGCCTTCTGTTTTGTTAGCATAGCGGCCATCAATTGGGGAAATCGCAGTTAAACTGGAAAGATTCATTGTTAGGTCCGGTAGGGCTTTTTAGGGGTCTTCTTATGTTGGATCAATTTGAAGAATTTAAATCTTACAATAATTCTCATATTATTGCAGAAGAAATTGCATTGTGACCTTAACCTCGATTCTAGCAATTATTGTTATTTGGTAGCCTTCATGCACCATCTTGATATTGGGTCGCATTTAAAGTCTTTAATTGGCTTAAAATATATCTTTTATTAAAGATTAAATGATGTCTTCGCCCTCCAAGTTGATGAAAAAGCATTGCTGATCGAATAGCGGAAAACAGCAAACATCTGACACGCTCAATGATGTTTGCTTGCTCTAGGTGGTCGACACAGCCATGTACAATTATTCTATAACTTAAGGTACCAAAACTATCTTGATAGATTTGAGCAATGTTGGCTATAACATTAGAATGTGTAGCAGAAAAATATTCTGCTTGGGTTATGCATTTATCTAGTCTTTGCCTGACCATAAGAGACATTACTTTATTGTTCCTAAGTTTTTTTGCTAGATGCATTGTGCCAATGACGTATCGAAGTGTTTCAGAAGCCTTTAGATCAAGGCTTGAATTTAAGAAGTCTTGCATGGATTCCATTCCAATGGCTAAGCTGCCAGGGGATCGAAACATAGCGAGCGTATCGTTAGGGTCCTTGTGAAGCAAGCTTTTCAAGCTTATTTTTAGCTCTTTTTCGGAAACTAGCCCATGCTGTGATAGCTGTTTGACGAAATGGCATGATTGAAAAACACCAGACAAAGCCAGCAGTTGATCTTTGGAGGGCTTATTGAATATCACTATGTATCATCAGCTTCTATGATTGTTAATTAATTTTCATTTTTCCAGGCTTCTTCGATGACGCCTCCGCCAAGACATACACTATCTCGGTAAAGCACCACCGATTGACCTGGTGTCAAGGATCTCTGAGGGGCATTAAATTTAATTAAATAGCCACTTTCTGTTTTTATTACCTGGCATGTCTGGTCATCTTGGCGATATCGAGTTTTTGCTTGACAGGAAAACTCTATGTTTTCATTTTTGATTATTTCTTCAGGTAGTCCGTTAATCCAGTGCAATTCGGATACTCTCAGGTTGTCAGAGAAAAGTAACGGATGATTTGCCCCTTGAGCTGCAATGAGTGTATTACGGGATAAGTCTTTTCCAATCACGTACCAAGGACTGTCGTCTGAAGTTTTCAGTCCACCAATACCCAAACCTTGCCTTTGTCCTAATGTGTAGTACATTAAACCGGAGTGTTGGCCAATAATCTTGCCATCAGACGATTCAATATTACCCAACTGTGCAGGTAGGTATTGTTCCAGGAAATCCTTAAACCTTCTTTCACCAATAAAACAAATTCCAGTTGAATCTTTTTTCTTTGCTGTTATGAGACCGCGCTCTTCGGCTATTTTTCTAACTTCAGTCTTTTCCATTTCTCCAATAGGAAAAAGGGTGCGAGAGAATGCAACCTCATCTACCGCATGCAAAAAATAACTTTGATCTTTGCTGTCATCTATTCCTTTCAAAAGATAGGTGCGCCCATTTCTTATTGATGTTCGCGCATAATGCCCTGTGGCTATGCAATCGCCGCCCAATATCTCAGCATAATCAAGAAATGTTTTAAATTTAATTTCTCTATTGCATAAAATATCAGGATTGGGCGTTCTGCCACTCTTGTATTCTTGTAAAAAATTTTCAAATACATTATCCCAGTATTCAGATGCAAAATTTACACTATGAAGAGGAATTTCTAGCATATCTGCTACAGATTGGGCATCAGACATGTCTTGTTGGGCGGTACAGTATTCGGTTCCATCATCTTCGTCCCAGTTCTTCATAAACAAGCCTTCTACAACATAGCCTTGTTGCTTGAGCAACAGCGCTGCGACAGAAGAATCGACGCCGCCAGACATTCCGACAATCACTTTCGTTTTTGCAGTCTGAGCGCTGAGAGTAGTTTTTTTCTTAAAGGTAGGCATAAGCTTGATGATTCTACCCATGGGTTAGCAGTAAATCCAATTAATACGCTCTGATGGCTTCATATTTTTTCTGATGACGCGCAGGCCCTATGGGTATTTATTATACGTGAGGTAGGTGTGTTTTTTGGCAGAGATACTCGCCAGGAAGTATATCTCCCAGCTGCCATGGCCCAATTGCACTACGAATTAGCCGGAGGGTCGGAAAGCCTACGGATGCAGTCATTCTTCTGATTTGTCGATTTCTGCCTTCTTTGATGCGAAGCTCTATCCAGCTAGTTGTTAGGCTTGGCCTATTTCGAATAGCTGGTTTTCTTGGCCAAACTATGGGTTCATTTATTATTTTTATTTTTGCTGGACGCGTTATTCCATCATTAAGTATAACCCCTGCCGTCAGTATTTTAGTTGCGGCTGGTGTAATCGTACCTTCAACCTGGACTAGATAGGTTTTTTCCATTTTGTATTTTGGATTTGAAATACGCGCTGTTAATGGTCCGCTACTTGAAAGCAGCAAAAGACCTTCAGAGTCACGATCAAGTCTACCCATTGGGTAGATATTAGGAATGTCTATGTAGCTTTTAAGCCCCAGATGTCCGTCATTTTCAGAGAATTGACTTAAAACTCCATATGGTTTATTAAAAAG
>TARA_B110000503_G_C7173569_1_pt1 | contig 29640 bp, 24 predicted proteins | sample TARA_B110000503 | Tara Oceans TARA_B110000503 (sample SAMEA4397472) | marine metagenome | biome: Polar Biome; feature: [SRF] surface water layer (ENVO:00010504); material: water (ENVO:00002006), including particulate matter (ENVO:01000060) such as... | depth 5 m | reverse complement strand
TTCAATTATTTAAGTTCAGCGACCCTTTCTCAGCTTAAGGCACTATTTGAAATAATGGATGCCCAACATCAGAAGGTGCTATGGCTTTTGGATTCAATGGAAGATACTTACGAGAAGCAATTTATTGAAATTGAAAAAGCATCAGAACTTAAGATTGTTCCGACAGAGACGTTTAATCGATTTTTAGGTTTTTCTGCTCTATTGAAAATGATCATTGAATTTGGATTTGAAATAGCCAATGTATACTATGAGAATTTCGAGCAATTTGAAGAAGATTTTAAAGAAAAGGTTATTCGCGACACGCATGTATTTTCATTATTAGTTAGCAGTAATGACAATAAGTTGCGCAATTTATTTGCTAAAATGAAATCAGATACGCTCGTCAAATTAAGGGTATTAGTTGCGTATAAATATGGTATGTCCTCATTCATGAAAATGTCGATGCTGTTACAAGATTTAAATAAAAGGAATGAATCAAGTGTGATTGTAGAATCCCTTATTTATGGAATTAAGGTCGATCTATTTGAATCGAGAAGTTTTCTATTTTTTATTAATGATCGAGTTAATAATATGGTATTTCCTGAGACTTTTGATAGGACTTTTATAAGTTCATACAATCAAATCATATCGCATCATTATGTGAGGTCATTTGTTTATTTTTTAATTTATAAACGATATCAAAATGAGGCGCTCTCTAATGATGGCCCCTTAAAGGCCCTAGATCAAATCCTTAATTTGAAACGAAATTATTTCATTTCGATAATGAATCTTGAGAAAAATATCCTTCAAGGTTTATTCTATCTTATGGAAATCATCCCGGAAAAACAGATAGCGCACTATTTTAATCTGATCAATCCTCAATATAAAAGGAAATGGGAAAAAGGATGGCAAATCGTAAGTGATTTTGGATTATTGTCAAAGCAAAAATTTGCCGCTTATTGGATCTTATTGAGTTTGCGGAATGAACAGAAACTCGAACTCAATACGATTGTGAAAATGATTTTATCCGAATCAGGGGAGGAAGAGATAGTTGTTCAAAAGGAGGAGGTTAAAGAACAAGATAAAACATCATCAATGGTTGATCGCTTATCATTTTTAAGTATCAAGGATGGGTATTTAGCTCGCTATAATATTTATGATCTTATAAGAGAAGTGATTTTTTATGGAAAATTCCCTAGTTGGTCTGCACTCTATTCGGCCGGACGCTTTTATTCTATCTTAATAAAATTGGCTAATACTGATGCCATCATTTTCAAGAAATCGGTTAATGATTATATCAAATGGACCAAAGATTTAACACCTATTATTTCCCTTTTGGGCGAAGAAAAATTCATTCAAATTCATAGGATTCTTGATCCTACTGAATATGCAAAATCAAACGAATTAGCCGGAAAATTGGTTCAAGCTTTCGCTGCTTTAGGAAACACTACGACCCTTCACAAGATTTTCTTGCTTCTTATCGTACGATATAAATACAAGCATGTAAACTACGATATTCAATTGCTACTTGATGATACAATAGATCAAACAGCCTTGCTGAATAATTTAAGTAATAGTGAGTTAATAACCATCGTTTCAGAACAATTATCGGATGATATTGCGCGTTACATTGATCAGAAAAAATCAAATAAATTTTCCAATGCAACTGATCCAGTGGCTTGGCAAGGAGATATTGATTTTTTATTATATCTTTTACTGTATCGGCAGTATCCTTGGTGGGCATCTCAATTTGATGATCAGGGTTTAAGTCTAGACGAAACCATCGTAAGATTAACAAATCAAATGATCAATGAACATCCGAAATCTTTTGTTCAGGAAATATCATCTCTTAGTGAGTCAAGTAGTATTTTTGAGATGATCATCCCTCTTCTAAAGCCAAAATTAATTGATAGAATTTTGCTTGTGCTTAGTCCGGATCATGCGGCGTTTGTCGTTAATTTTAATATTCTTATTAAGCGCTGGAGTCATTATAAAAACCCAAATGAGTGGATTTCTTTTTTGTTTAGTTATTTCTCCTTTAGAACAAATTTTGACTACGCACTCTTTGTAAATGAGTCATTGATTTTTCTAGGGAAAAGAAGTTCATTGAGTTTGAAAAGAACAAAGGATGATTTCCTTAAGATAACCAGCGAAGCAATTAGAGAAGGCCAGATGAAATTTTTGCCATTTATGAACTTGTTTGGTGAAAATGAGCTCAGTATTCCTGCAACTCCGATAATAGCTATTTCACTGAATAATGGTGTTCGAAATTCTTTAGATTTCACTGAGTTACTTACCTATTATCTAGCTCATGGCTCACTGCCAATAAACTATTCTTCTAAGGCAAAGTCATATTTAGATTTTATCGTACTCCTCGAAGACTATATCGCTTCAAATAATATAGATTTGAGACTAGCTATTATTTCCTCAATGGGAATAGAAAAGATCAGAAATCGAGTCGTTAGGAATGAAAAAGAATATTTTTTATTCTTATTAGCCAATGCGGTTTTCCCAAAGATTAGGCATCAGTTATTTGAATATAAATCTGAATTAATCATACTCTTTAATAATATTTATCCCTCACTACAAGTAAAGCTGATTGATGAAATATTTTATCATGCTATTTTTCGTCAGGTATTGGATAGTTCATTTATGAATTTATCGGCTTCGCAGTTGATAAGAATATTTTTACAGCAGTTTAAAATCATCAATAAGGTTGATTTTGATTTTGATGTATCGATATATGAAGCATTACACATTTCAGAAGGACTTCAGGAATTAATTTCTCTTGAAGATCCGGAAAAGGTTTCATTGAATGAAGCGAAAAAACCAAAAGTCCCTAAATTATCACAAAAAGAGCTAAAAGTAGATGAGGAGCTAAAAGACCAGAAATTAGAGGGAAGTGTGATGATTAAAAATGCGGGTATTGTCATTGTATGGCCTTATCTTGGTCGTTATTTTGAAATGCTTTCGATGACTGAGAAGGGGAAATTTAAAACAGAACAGGATTCTATTAGGGCTGTTCATTTAATTCAATACCTGGCTACAGGTGAAAGTGCTACCCCTGAGCACGAATTAGTACTAAATAAAATATTGTGTGGGGTAGATTTGGCTACTCCCATACCTTTGCAAATTGAGTTAACAGATAAAGAAAAGGAAACTTCAGATCAGATGCTTAATGGAGTTTTGCAAAATTGGGCTAAATTGAAGTCTTCTTCTATATATGCCCTACGTGAAGGATTCTTTATACGAGATGGATTTGTTCAAGATAAGGAAAATGTATGGGAATTGGAAGTACCGAAGAAGACACTGGATATACTTTTGAGGAGTCTTCCTTGGGGTTTTGGTACGATTAAAATGTCTTGGATGTCTAAACGATTGATTGTAAATTGGACTTATCTTTAATTAATAGTTTGCCATGTTTGGCTAAGGAGCTGCAGTGGCTTGAAGAAGTAATCACTTTCAGGTTAAGTGAGTACTTCAAACAAGAGGAGTCATTACATTATCCTGAAATCCCTGATATTAGCAGGGATGATTCATATTATGCCCAATTGGCTAGAAAGAATGAATTTAATGAAATTGACAGGATGGTCATTATCATCGCTTTGGCGCCTCATCTTCAGCCTTCTATTTTTGATATTTTTTTTACTAAAAACAAACAATATGATCGCTTTTATGCGGAATTCGGAGGAGTAAAGGGAGATAAGCACAATGGATTTTTACCAACAGGTGAAACGGCGGCATTTATCATTGCAGGGGCTGATCTAGGTCGAAGATTCCAGCTTTACAAATGTTTTGAGGAAGATCATGTGTTCTATAAAGAAAATGTGCTTTCCATTGGATTTACTAATGAGCATGAGCCTATATGGAGTGGGGAGCTCATTATTAGTAAGGAATTTTTATCCTATGTCACCCTAAATGAACCTTATAAGCCAAGATTTTCACCCTCTTTCCCCGCACAATTACTTACTACCCGATTGGAATGGGATGATGCTATATTTGATCCAAGGGTTTACAAGGACATTAGTCATATTCAGACTTGGATGAATAAGGAAAAGCAGATCATGCATCATTCAGACATGAAAAAATACTTAAAAAAGGGCTATCGAGCTCTTTTTTATGGACCACCCGGTACTGGGAAGTCGATGACGGCTGCGCTGCTAGGTAAAAGTGAGAAGTTGGATGTATACAGAGTAGATTTATCATCGGTGGTTTCCAAATTCATTGGAGAAACAGAGAAAAATTTGGCCAATATTTTTAAAATAGCGGAGAACAAGGGTTGGATTTTGTTCTTTGATGAGGCAGATGCATTGTTTAGTAAACGGACGAGTACCCAAAGTAGTAATGATATGCATGCCAATCAACAGGTTTCCTACTTGTTACAAAGAATTGAAGATTTTGATGGCGTGGCTATTTTAGCTTCAAACTTCAAAGACAATATTGATGATGCTTTTTTGAGAAGATTTCAGAGTATCGTCTACTTCCCTAAGCCTGATCAATATATTCGAGTGAAACTATGGGAAAAATATTTTGCTAGTTATGAACTTGAAAACATTGATTTTGATAAAATATCGACTGATTATGAGATTTCTGGAGGTAGTATTTTGAATGTGTTACGCTATTGTGCTGTTGAGGCGATCAAGCGAAAGAACAATCAGATTATACAAAAAGACATTATTGAGGCTATTAAGAAGGAATATTTAAAAGAAGGTCAAACAATATAATGCTTTACTAAAAAGACTATTTAGAATGAATAACAAATCAGACAGAAGGAAATATAATTAAATGCGATCGTAAGTAACGAAATCGAAAGCGTATTTATGATGGGTGTCAGCGCTGTGATGAGACCTACTCGTTTCTTTAAATATGGTTGTATCAAATATGGGAAAATACGCATCACCAGATAATTGAGTATGTATTTCGGTAAGATAAATGCGATTCGCTAGGGGAAGAAGAAGTTGATAAATTTCGCCACCTCCGATTACAAATAATTCCTTTTCACCTTCCTTTTTTGCGAATTCAAGTGCATCTTCAAATGAAACAAACTGAAAGGTATTGGGCGCATTATAGTTTTTATTGTTTGTCAGTACCAGATTTATTCGATTTGGGAGTGGTCGGTATTTTATTGGTAATGATTCATAATTTTTACGGCCCATTAGTACATGATGACCTCTTGTTATTTCTTGAAAAAACTTAAAATCATCGGGTAAGTGCCATGGCAAGTCGTTATTTTTCCCAATTACATGATTCATGCTCATGGCTGCGATAAGTGTTATTTTCATTTTGTCACCATTAGTCTAAGCTTGTATTAAAATATCTATAGCCTCTCAAAAATTCTTGAATACTTAATTTTTTTTTGCCTTGGAGCTGCAAAGAAATAACGCTTATATTATGCGTTAAAGTACCTACTTCTAAAAATGTTTTACCATCGCTTTTAAATTCTCCGGGTTCTAAGTTTTTTTGACTGGTTTGGTTGATTTTATATATTTTGACCACTTCTTCTTTTAAATAAGTCCATGCGGCGGGATAGGGAGAAAGTCCCCTGATAAAATCATGAATTTCATGGGCACTTTGTCTCCAATTGATTTCACATTGTTCTTTGAATATTTTTGGGGCTATTTTTAATTCTTTGACACTCAATTGAGGAAGGGTACTTATTGTATTTGAGCTTATTGCCCGAAGTGTTTTTAGGACAAGTTCGGCTCCTTTTTCCATGAGGCGATCATGAAGACTTTCAGCATTATCATCGGTTGTTATTTGTTCTTTTTCCTGAAAAATGATTTCACCTGTATCAATTTCTTTATTCAAAAAAAAGGTGGTGACACCTGTTTCATTTTCTCCATTAATAAGAACCCAATTAATGGGCGCTGCTCCTCTGTATTGGGGTAGTAAAGAGGCATGTAGATTAATGCTACCTGATTTTGGCATCGACCAGATAATCTCTGGAAGCATTCTAAAAGCCACGACAATTTGTAGATCTGCTCGCAGTTCTTTGAGCGTACGAATGAAATCATCATTTTTGAGATTGGAAGGTTGCAAGATGGGTAAGTTTTGGGATAATGCATATTCCTTAACTGCAGACATACCTATTTTTTTGCCACGACCTTGGGGCTTATCGGGAGCGGTGATCACAGCGACAATATGTTCTCTAGCGGCCACTAACTTTTTTAGACTGAAGACTGCGAATGCTGGGGTCCCCATAAATACGATTCTTATTCCCATTGGTTTGGTGAGGGTCTATTCTGAAACTAGGCCGTTATTGCTGGTAGCGATCAGATTCTTTGACAAAATTCTTAATTTCAAGATACTGTGATTTACCATTTAATGAATAATAAAGCTTTGCGTTTTTAGGGTCAGAAGTAGTTTTATGAGTATTTTTGGTCATTGTTTGTTGATTACGTTCTGATGATCTTGAGGTGATGTTGGCAATTTTAATCGTCCACAAGCTATCCGTTTTAGTTAATCTAAAAGGCGATATCACCTCGTTGATACTTACCGAATCTAAAGATAGATTGTCGCAATTAGTAGTTTTAAATTGCAACATATAGTCTACTCCTTTAACATCTGGAATCCCTCCATACCAATTGGACCATGTGGCAGCATTCAAAGCCACCTCGCAATTTATATCTTGTTTACAAGTGGTCGCTAAAAAGTTGAAAATAAATAAAAAAAAGAAATATCTCATAAATTAAAAAGAATAGAATGCCCTAAACACCATTTATTTATCAAATATAATAAGGGCATTTATCTAGTTGCAGTAAAATTAATTGTTTGATGTTCTATTATTGTATGTAAATACATAAAATTGAACTTACCTTTTTTTATATCGAATAAAATTACCAAGAAGTCGGAAGGAACTTTTTCTCAGACAATACATAAAGTAGCCATTACTTCTATTGCGATTGGTATGATTTCTTTGCTGTTGAGTTTTATGATTCTTGGAGGATTCAAAAAAACAATATCAGAGAAGATTTATAGCTTTGGCGGACAATTGTTAATCACTCAGTTTACCCAATCGTCTTCTTTTGAAAATGCATCTTTTCTACTGTCAGACACACTGATCAGGGTCTTAGAGGCGGAACCATATATTACAAGATTTCAGTCATTTGCTCTAAAGGCGGGATTACTTAAAACCAAAGAGGAAGTTCAGGGAATTATTTTCAAGGGAATTGATATTGATTTTGATACTTCTTCTTTTCAATCAAATTTAGTTAAAGGTCGATTCCCTAGCCTATCAGATGATGCTTATTCTCTTGAAGTAATGTTGAGTAGCCGCATTGCTGATTATTTGAAACTAGATACTGGTGATGAAGTTTTGGTATATTTCGTTCAAAATCCTCCGAGATTTAGGAATTTGCAAGTATCAGGCATCTACCAAACTGGCCTAGAAGATTTTGATGATAAAATCATACTTGGGGACCTATCACTAATTAGACGATTAAATGATTGGGAGGATGAAAGGGTAGGAGGTGTCGAGGTATTTATAGACAATAATATAGCTATTGGTAAAGCTCATAGTATGTTATACAAAAATATGGCAGCAGATTTATATGTGGAAAATATAGAAGAAAAATACGTGCAACTATTTGATTGGCTAGCCCTACTCAATAGAAATGTCTATATATTTCTTGCGCTTATTTTGTTGGTAGCTAGTTTTTCTATGGTTTCTATTTTGTTAATCTTGATTATGGAACGAACTCAAATGATAGGGTTGCTTAAAAGTTTCGGTGCGACAAATCAAATGATACGCCGGATTTTCATCACTTCTGGGACGCAACTGTTGATTAAAGGCTTGGTTTGGGGGAATATTATCGCTATTGGTTTGGGTTTTCTACAATATCATTATAGATGGATACCACTTGATCCAGATAACTATTACATGAGCTATGTGCCTATTGATTTTAATCTTGCAATAATATTGGGCGTCAATTTATTGACCTTCGTATTAGTTGCTTTGAGTTTATTTATCCCGATTTCAATGATAAACCGAATCCAAGCTATTGATGCGATCCGCTTCGATTGAGTATCCAGGTTCATACTTATTAAATAAACTCATTATTTTCAATTGTAAAACGCCAAAGATGGCTTCTGTGAAAATGCCAGTGGACATTTTTGACTCACCTTTTTTTCTGTCGGTAAAAATGATACTTACTTCTTTGATTTTAAATCCATATTTCCATGCATTAAATTTCATTTCTATTTGAAATGCATAGCCAGTAAATTTGATGTTTTTTAGATTAATTGTTCGAAGGACTGAATGATGGTAGCACTTAAACCCTGCGGTCGTATCATAAATGGGCATGCCCGTGAGCAGTCGCACATATAAAGAAGCTCCATATGACATAAGTACCCGATCTATGGGCCAATTCACAACATTTACGCCATCGATATATCGCGATCCTATAGCCATGTCATTTCCTTCTATTTTGCACGAATGATGCAGTTTCATGAGATCTTTTGGATCGTGTGAAAAATCAGCATCCATTTCATAGATATAGTCATAGCCATTTTTTAGGGCATAAGAAAACCCAGCTAAGTAAGCAGAACCCAAGCCCATTTTACGCGTACGCTGTATCAAGTGAAGATTTTTTTTGTGCGTAGATTGTTTTTCTTGAACGATTAGCGCAGTTCCATCGGGAGAGTTGTCATCAACAACGAGAATATCAAAAGGTATTTCAAGATTGAAAATGGCTTCAAGCAGATCTGAAATATTTTCTTTCTCTTGATAAGTAGGTATGATTACAAGATTACGATCTCTCATTTTTTATTGAATGCATTTAGTTTCTCAACTTATTGAGGTTTAATTTCTAGTTTAAATTTTAACTGGAGTAAAAGTGTTTAAATATAAATTAATAACTAAGCTAATCTATATTAATCTGTTTTTATTTGAGTATATTTTATATAGAGGATTTAATAATGAATATGAAATCTATTTTTTTTGATCGTGATGGAGTGATTAATGAGGAACGAGGCACCTATACTTTTTTGCGAAATGAGTTTATTATATTACCCAATGTGCTTGACACATTCCTGCGGTTGAAAGAAATGGGCTTTAAATTGATTGTCATTACTAATCAGGCAGGGATCAGTAAAGGGTTATATACAAGGGAGCAAATGGTTGATTGCCATGATTACTTGCAAGAAAAGGCGGCTTATTTAATTGATGATTTTTATTATGCTCCTATGCATCCAGATTTCTCAGAATCTTTGAGTAGAAAACCTAATTCTCTTATGTTTGAACGTGCTTGCTCGAAACATACAATTGACCCAAGTCAAAGCTTCATGGTAGGTGACAAAGAATCAGATTTAATTCCCGCCAAAAAAATGGGGATGACATCAATATTGCTTGGACGTAAAAACACGCGTTATGCAGATTATTTTATTGATGACATTTCTGAGCTAGTGTCCCTAGCTCAAGTATAGCCAAGAATTTTAAGCATATCTTCACTTTTTTGTTCCTCGGCGAATAATTCTGAAACAAAATTGCCATTTTCATCTTTTTTAATAATTACGTGTTTGGGCGCTGGGATTAAACAATGCTGAATACCACCATAACCACCAAGTGCTTCTTGATATGCTCCAGTATTAAAAAATCCAAAATATAGGGTTTGCTTATCTCCGTATTTCGGCAAAAACACCTCAGCAATATGTGCCTCTGAATCGTAATAGTCCATGCTGTCGCAAGTCAGCCCACCTATATTTACGCGATGATATACATTGTCCCAAAGGTTTAAAGGCAGCAAAATGTACTTTTGATTCAATCCCCAGACGTCTGGCATGTGGGTGATGAAGGATCCATCCATCATATACCAAAGCTCCTTGTCATTTTGTAGCTTCTGATCTAGAACTGAATATATAGTTGCACCACTTTCTCCTACCGTGTAACTCCCGAATTCGGTAATTATATGAGGCGTTGGGGTATTATTTTTTTCGCAAATCCATTTAATGTTTTCTATGATTTGATCTGCCATGTAAGCATAGTCAAATTCAAAGTTCAATTTATTTTTGATAGGAAATCCCCCACCAATATCAATTGTATCCAGTTCAGGGCAGTGCTTTTTTAAGTCACAATAAATATGAACGAATCGGCTTAATTCACTCCAATAATAGGCAGAATCTTTAATTCCAGTATTAATAAAAAAATGCAGCAGTTTCAGCTTTATTTTCTCATTTGGTTGAATTTTTTCTTTATAATAATCAATTATGGAATGGTACCTGAACCCAAGTCTTGAGGTATAAAAGGCAAAATTTGGCTCTTCATCCGAGGCGACTCGGATGCCTATTTGAAAGTTTTTATCAATGTTAGCGACATAATTATCTAGCTCGTTGAGATTGTCAAGAACTGGAATGCAATTTTCAAAACCGTCATTAATGAGACCAATAATGTTTTCTACATATTTAGGCCTTTTAAATCCATTACAAATAATAATGAGGGTTTTATCAATTCTTTTTTTTCTATATAAATGTTGAATGATAGGAATATCATAAGCAGAAGAAGTTTCGATGTGCGCATTATTTAAGAGTGCTTCCTCAATCACGAATTGAAAATGAGATGATTTGGTGCAGTAGCAATAGGTATATGACCCTTTGTATTTATGCTTTTTAATTGCCGATTCAAATATGGACCGCGCATATTGAATGTTGGTAGCAATTTTCGGTAAATAGGACAGCTTTAAGGGTGTGCCATACTTTTTTACAATTTCCATGAGATTTACGCCATGGAAGTGAAGTTCCTTTTTTTTATTTACCGAAAATTCCGACGATGGAAATTCAAAACTTTGGTCTATTAAGTCAGCGTAGGTCTTCATGTTAATTTTTAAAAAAGAGTGCATAAATAATAAAAATATTTGAGATGTGAGCGACTTGAGTTAATTAAATCACGAATGAGTCGCTTTTTGTATAGGGTATGTATTTAAATTTGCTCACAATATTTTATTTCACATGATCAAATTGGAGGTTTACAATGAAACTGCGACGCTTGAGGCAGTGGTTTTAGGTATTCATGAAAGTCTTGGAGGGGTTCCGAGATTAGAAGATGCCTATGATCCTAAATCGAAAGAACATATAAGGAGCAATACCTATCCAAAAGAAGTAGATATAAAAAAGGAACTCGATGCTTTTGAAAAGGTGTTATTGAGATATGATGTGACCGTTATTAGACCAGAAATTCAGCGGGACAATAATCAGGTTTTTGTCAGAGATATTGGTATTGTAATAGAGGATAGATTCATCGTACCACAAATTCTAGACAAACGTTTGAAAGAGATTGATGGAATTAATTTTTTGATTGATCAAATAGACCAGAAGAAATTACTTAAGACCTCAGGAAGTGTTCGAATTGAAGGTGGTGATGTCATACTATGGAACGAACAAATTTTCGTTGGCTATTCAAAAGAGGCGGATTTCAAAAAACACATCGTCAGTCGGACAAATGAAGCAGGAGTTGAGTTTTTAATGGATCATTTTGAAAATTGGACCATCAGAGCCTTTGAGTTGAGAAAATCAGATCAAAACCCTTTTGAAAATGCGCTTCACTTAGATTGTTGCTTCCAACCGATAGGTGTAAATAAGGCAATAATTCACAAAGAGGGCTTTAAAAATAAAGCGGATGCAGACTGGTTGATTGGTTACTTTGGTGTTGATAATGTCATTGAGATTAGCGCTGAGGAGATGTACCATATGAACGCCAATGTTTTCAGTATTTCCCCAGAGGTTATCGTAAGTGAAAGGAAATTTTATCGCTTAAATGAAAAGTTAAGGAGTATTGGGTTTTTGGTAGAAGAGATTCCTTTTGCTGAAATAGCTAAGATGGAGGGATTATTGAGATGCAGCACTTTACCATTAAAGCGATGTTATGTCTGATCAATTAACCCAACATTTGATGATGATTCGGCCGGTATCTTTTTTTAAAAACGAAGAAACCTCGACTAATAATTATTATCAAAAAGAAACGAGACTGATTCCCGCGGAAATTCAGAAAAGAGCCTTATCCGAATTTGATGGACTGGTAGATCTTTTAAGAAGAGAAGAGGTAGATGTACATGTGATTGAGGACACACAATCGCCAGCTACTCCCGATAGTATATTCCCCAATAATTGGATCAGCTTTCATGAAAATGGAAATATTATTCTCTATCCTATGTATGCGGTTAATAGAAGATTAGAAAGGCGAATGGATGTTATTGAAACCATTTCGGAAAAATTTATCGTTCTATCTATTGAACATGACTTACTTCTCCATGAAGAAAGCAATGAATTTCTTGAAGGAACGGGTAGCTTGATCCTTGATCGCACTAATCACACTGCCTTTGCTGCGTATTCTGAAAGAACGCACCTTGAGTTGATAAATAAATTTCAATCTATTACGGATTTTAAAGTAATCACCTTTAGTGCTTTTCATACGGTGGGTCAAGAAAGGTTGCCTATTTATCATACCAATGTGATGATGTCTGTAGGTGAGCAATTTGCCGTCATCTGTGCAGATGCAATAGATGATTTATTCGAGCGGCTGTCTGTAATCGATCATCTTGAAAATCTTAATAAAGAGATTATTTTGATATCCGAATCGCAAGTAAATAACTTCGCAGGAAATGTCCTTCAAATAAAAAATGCTCAGGGTTCGCCATTAATCGTGATGTCGACAAGAGCGCATGCTTCATTATCCTTAAATCAAAAAAAGAGCCTTTCCAAACATGGAAAATTAATTCATAGCAATTTAGAAACAATAGAAACCTTAGGCGGAGGCAGTGCTAGGTGTATGATAGCTGAAATCTTCCTTACCCCCAAATGAAATGACGATAGAAGAGGAAATAAAAAAGAATATTAGTGAGGCGGTGTTAGCGCTTTTTGCGTATCAGTTAAGTTCATCAGAAATATTAATTCAACCAACTAGAAAGGAATTTCAAGGTACGCACACATTTGTTACTTTTTCTTTACTGAAAATAACTAAAAAAACGCCCGAGGAGACGGGTCAACTAATTGGTGATTATCTTATTTCTAAAACCAAACTTCTTAAAGACTATAACGTGGTCAAGGGATTTCTAAACCTAATTCTGAAGGATCAAGTTTGGATACTCCAATTAAAGCAACTAATGGCCAATCCATATTTTGGTCAACTGCCAGCGAATGATCAAAATGTAATGGTTGAGTTTTCCTCGCCTAACACTAATAAGCCATTGCATTTGGGCCATCTTAGGAATAATTTTTTGGGTGATGCTATTTCAAGAATCCTGAAAGCTTCAGGTTGTCAGGTTAAAAAAACAAATTTAGTCAATGATAGAGGTATTCATATTTGTAAATCGATGTTGGCCTATCAAAGATTTGGCAATAACGAGACACCTGTATCGGCTAACCTAAAAGGAGACCATCTGGCAGGAAAGTATTATGTATTGTTTGATCAGGCATATAAGCAAGAGGTAGTAGCGCTCACTTCGCAGGGATTGACAGAAGATGAAGCCAAAAAGAAAGCCCCTATGTTATTGGCGGCACAAGAAATGCTATTGAGATGGGAAGAAAAAGATCCCGAAATTATCACTTTATGGAATTTGATGAATAAGTGGGTTTATGACGGCTTTGAGGTAACCTATAAAACAATGGGTATTACTTTTGATACTATTTATAAGGAGTCTGACACTTATTTGCTTGGCAAGGATATTATAGATGAAGGCCTTCTCAAGGGAGTGTTTTTCAAGAAATCGGATGGGTCTGTTTGGATAGATTTAACTGCGGATGGGTTGGATCAAAAACTAGTCATGAGGGCTGATGGAACTTCAGTTTATATCACTCAAGATATAGGTACTTGTGACTTTAAATATGGTGATTTTCAGATGGATCAATCTGTTTATGTTGTGGGCAATGAGCAAGATTACCATTTTAAGGTTTTGTTTTCAATAATGAAAAAGCTAGGAAGACCTTACAGCAACGGATTGTACCATCTTTCTTACGGAATGGTAGATCTACCCACGGGTAAAATGAAGTCCCGTGAAGGTACCGTAGTCGATGCTGACGAATTAATGGACGAAATGTTTCAAACCGCTGCTCAACAGACACTTGCATTGGGTAAAATTGAAGGGCTTTCCAAGGAGGAGGCAAATAACCTTTATACTATTTTGGGTTTAGGTGCTTTGAAATATTTTTTATTAAAGGTAGATCCGAAAAAGAGAATGTTGTTTGATCCTAAGGAATCGATAGAATTCCAAGGTCATACTGGGCCATTTATTCAATATACCCATGCCCGTATTGCTTCAATTTTAAGAAGAGCTCAAAAGGATTCTCCCTATATGGTATTGGATCGTGTAGCCGTTATTCATGATCGAGAAATTAATTTAATTGCCCAAATTATAAGGTTTGAGCAAGTTATTTTACAGGCGGCCAATGAGTTTTCCCCGGCTATTTTGGCTCAATATGTCTATGATGTTGCCAAAGATTATAATGGATTTTATCAGGAACTATCTATTTTTAATGAACCTGATCAAAATCGCGTTCAGTTTCGGGTGGCACTTTCAAAAGTCACCGCATTGGTCATCAGTCGTGGGATGTTTTTGTTGGGGATCGATGTACCTGATCGGATGTAATGGCGAATCTTAACATATGGATATCGGCCTTTCGACTGCGGACACTGCCTTTGGCGTTTTCATCGATTTTTATGGCAGCTTTTTTGGCCGCGGTTAATGAGAAATTTGATGCTTCAATCTTGTCGCTTTGCTTATTAACTACGCTTTTTCTTCAAACATTGTCCAATTTATCTAATGATTATGGAGACAGCATTTCAGGGGTGGACAACTCCGACCGCCTGGGCCCCGTTCGAGCTGTTCAATCAGGAAAAATAAATTTGATTCAAATGAAACGAGCTATGATTATTTGCAGTCTATTGGCTTTTCTATCTGGGATTATATTAATTATTTACGTTTTTAATGGTGCATGGCTTCAAATGTTTATTTTCTTCATGTTGGGTTTACTGGCCATCGCCGCTGCGGTCAAATATACGGTAGGCGAAAGGCCCTATGGTTATAGAGGACTTGGGGATGTTTTTGTTTTTATATTTTTTGGAATCATAGGCGTTTTCGGGAGTTATTATTTATTTGATACTACTATTAATTATGTTTTTTTATTACCCGCATTTAGCTGTGGTTTTTTGTCTGTTGGCGTATTGAATGTTAATAATATTAGAGATATGGACAGTGATCGTAAAGCGGGTAAGAAATCAGTTCCCGTTAGACTAGGAAGACAGTATGCGATCTATTATCATGCGCTACTGTTGATGCTGGCTTTTTTAAGTGCACTTATTTTTGTAATTATCATGAAGTTGAGTTTTTATTCTTACACATTTCTGTTAGTAACGCCTCTCTATTATCGCCATTTTATAGCAATAAATTCAATGGATAGTAGTTATTTGGATCCCGAGCTTAAGAGATTGGCTTTGTCTACATTACTTTTTGTAATACTTTTTGGATTAGGCATAAATTATTGATTCAATACGTTTTTGATTTATTTGATATAAAATATTGTGTTTTTGTTTAAATTGGCACTGATTTAGCACTGAACGTTTGAAACATGAAAAAAATATTAGTTCCTTTTGATTTTACAGCGCCATCTGAAAACGCGTTGGACCTTGCGACTCAAATTTCAGAAAGAGACGGTTCGGCTGAAATCGTGCTATTTCATGTGATTGAACATCCTTCTGAGGGGAGATTAAAAACTATCGGAGGCTCATCTTCGGATCCTTTAGCAAATCTTTATATTGCTAAAATGATAGAGCAAACAGATCTCAAACTGAGAAAAGTGATTACCAATGTACTCTCCAAAGTCACCGTCAATTCCAAAATTATTGTAGGAAATCCTTACCTTTCTTTGGCAAATGAGGTATCACACCAAGACGTTAATCTTGTAGTCATGGGAACTGCAGGAATGGAAGATTTAGAAAATTTATTTTTAAGTTCAAATGCTGAAAAAGTAGTACGTAACGCCCAATGCCCAGTGATTACTATTAAAGATAAAATTGATATTAAGAAAATTAAAAATATTGTTTTTGCATCAAATTTCGATGAGGTCAAAACGGGTTTAGTCGATTATGTAAAAAAGATTCAGGAATTCTATGGTGCGCAACTGAAAATCGTTAAAATAAATACCCCTGCAAATTTCACTGATACGCGAAATGATATGGCGCAAATGAAGGAATTTGTGCGGGTGAATATTTTAGATAATTATACTTTGGATATTCATAATTTCAATAATGAAGAGGATGGTATTGTTGATTTCGCGGAATATGTAGGGGCAGATGTGATCATGCTAGGTACGCATCAACGTAAAGGCATTAGTCATTTTTTTAATAGAAGTGTGGCTGAAGATGTAGTTAATAGTTCAAAATGTCCCGTGATCACTGTGCAGTTAGATGCTTGATTTTAGTCTTAATTACCTTTTATTATAATTCGGATCAGTTAGCCTTAGTATTTGCTACTTAATTTATTAAGGGTGAATTATTAATGGTCTTTATTTGTCATATAATTCAAAACCTCCTCCAATATTTTTATGAATCAGCTAAAAATAGCCATTCAAAAATCAGGTAGATTAAGCGAAGATTCTTTGGCGTTATTTAAAGAGTGCGGCATTAAATTCAGTGATGGCCAAAGAAAATTAAAATCACAAGCCCTGAACTTCCCCATTGAGTTCCTTTTTTTTCGTGATGATGATATACCTGGCTATGTCGAGGATGGTGTGGCTGACTTAGGTATTTTAGGTCAAAATGTATTTAGAGAAGCAGGTAAAGACATCTTAGAAATAAAGACACTAGGGTTTTCCAAGTGTCGAATGTCATTGGCAATTCCTAAAGCTATTAATTATACAGGATTAAATTATTTTGAAGGTAAATATATAGCTACCTCATATCCAAGTATTCTTACTAAGTTTTTGAACGAGAATAATATTAGCGCAGAAGTTCATAAAATCAGTGGTTCTGTTGAGATAGCTCCTAGTATTGGGTTGGCTGATGGTATACTGGATATTGTCAGTACTGGTAGCACGTTGATTAGTAACGGATTAAAAGAAGTTGAAACAATTCTTCATTCAGAGGCAATTTTGGTGTCTAATAAACACCTAAATGATGACAAAAAGGAGCTCATCACTAAATTATTATTTAGAATTAATGCGGTGCTATCGGGAAAGAATCACAAATATGTCTTAATGAATGCACCAAATGACAAGCTAGATGATATTTTGGCTGTATTGCCTGGAATGAGAAGTCCTACGGTTTTGCCTTTGGCAGAGAAGGGATGGAGTAGTATTCATTCGGTACTTAGTGAGGATACTTTTTGGAATAATATTGAAAAATTACGTGCTGCCGGCGCTGAAGGGCTCTTGGTCGTGCCGATAGAAAAAATGATTAGATAGTGAATGTTTATCAGTATACAAACCGCCAACAGTTACAAGAAGTCTTAAGAAGACCATTACTTGATCATGCGAAAATTGAAAAAATCGTCATCCCTATTCTTGATAAAGTTAAGCGAGGTGGGGATAGAGCATTAAAAAAATTAGCATTGGAATATGACCATGTCGAATTAGATGATTTATGGGTTACTGAATACGAATTAAAGGAAGCCATAAATCACTTAAGTGGGAGCTTGAAATTAGCCATAGGTGTGGCAAAGCAAAATATTTGGAAATTTCACGAACTTCAAAAACAGGAGCCACTTACCCTGGAAGTGATGGCCGGCGTTACTTGTAAACGCAGGTCAGTACCTATTCGTAATGTTGGACTTTACATACCCGGAGGTACCGCACCTCTTTTTTCGACGGTATTGATGTTGGGAATACCTGCATTGATCGCGGGGTGTAAGAACATTATTTTGGCATCACCTACTAACAAGTTTGGTCAAATCAGTCCAGAAGTACTCTATACAGCGCACTTACTGGGCATAAAATCGGTACTAAAAGTGGGGGGTGCCCATGCGATTGCCGCTTTGGCTTACGGTACTGAATCGGTACCTAAAGTGGATAAAATATTTGGACCTGGAAATCAATACGTAATGATGGCTAAGCAATTAGTTGCTAAAAACAACGTGGCCATAGATCTCCCTGCGGGCCCATCTGAAGTTATGATCGTGGCAGATGAACAGAGCAATATTAAGTTTGTTGCTGCTGATTTATTGTCTCAAGCGGAGCATGGAAATGATAGTCAAGTAGTTTTAGTGACCCAAAGTAGCTCAATAGCGGATGCAGTTATTTCAGAAATAAACCAGCAGCTAGAGACATTACCGAGAAAAAATCTGGCGAAGGTATCATTGAGTAATAGTGTTGCTATGATTGTGAATTCCAAAAAAGAGGCAATAAGAGTAATTAATTTTTATGGACCTGAACATCTCATTCTCAATGTTGTAAAGCCACAACCATATATAGATAAGGTATACAATGCGGGATCTGTGTTTATCGGACAATACACGCCTGAGGCCGCTGGAGACTACGCCTCAGGTACCAATCATTCTTTGCCCACCAATGGTTGGGCAAAATCGTATTCGGGTGTTTCTTTGGATAGTTTTGTTAAGAAAATAACCTATCAAGAGATCACAAAAAAAGGATTAAAAATCTTAGGACCTACCATAGAAATAATGGCTGCTGCCGAGCACTTAGAAGGACATAAAAAAGCCGTTTCTATCAGACTTGAATATATAGAGAATGAAAAAGGTGAATGATTTATTGCGGAGTCATTTAAGGGATTTTTTACCATACTCAACTGCACGAGATGAATTCAAAGGAAAAGAGGGTGTTTTTTTAGATGCCAATGAAAATTCTCTTGGTTCGGTTCATCAGCGACCATGGAATCGATACCCAGACCCTAGACAACATAAGTTGAAGGTCGAATTAGGAATAATAAAGGGAATTCAGCCGGGTCAGATTTTTATTGGAAATGGGAGTGATGAACCTATTGATTTATTGATAAGGGCCTTTTGCGAGCCAGGAATTGATCAGATCATGATTGTTCCGCCTACTTATGGTATGTATAAAGTTTCTGCGAACCTTAATAATGTAGGAGTGATAGAAGTATTACTTACTGAGGACTTTCAGTTAGATGTACCCAAGATAGTCGCAGCTCTTAACGAGCGAGTTAAAATTATCTTTATTTGCTCGCCGAACAATCCAACTGGAAATTTGATGGTTCGTGAAGACATATTTGTTATTTTAAACCATTTTCATGGCTTAGTGGTTATTGATGAGGCATATATTGATTTTTCCGGTGCCAATTCTTGGATTAATGATTTGACCATGTTCCCAAAGCTAGTCGTCTTACAAACATTGAGTAAGGCATGGGGCCTTGCGGCGTTGAGACTAGGTATGCTTTTTGCTAGCTTAGAAATGGTGAAAGTAATGAATTTAATAAAACCACCCTATAACATTAGTGGTCTAGTACAAAATGAAGCACTGGCCGCCTTAGCGAAAATTGAGCTCAAGGATAGATTCGTTCAGCAAATCAATGTGTTGAAGCAGTCCTTAGAAAGGTCATTAAGGTCATTTGCGCTGACTATAGAGATTTATCCAAGTGATGCTAATTTTTTATTGGTTAAGTTTAAAAAGTCAGCTGAAATATTTCATTATCTAATCAGTCAAAATATCATTTTAAGGGATCGTTCTCAACTTGTTTTGTGTCAAGGATGTGTTCGTATTACGGTAGGTACCGAGGATGAAAATAAGCAGTTAATGGCAGCGCTTAATAATTATTTAAAAGGATGAGACCTATCTTATTTATAGATCGTGATGGAACCCTTGTGGCGGAGACGGCAGATGAGTTTGTAGATAAAATTGAGAAAATCAGCTTCTTACCGGAGGTCTTGTATTATTTGAGGAAAATTCAGAAGGAATCAAATTATCTATTGATTTTAGTCTCGAACCAACCTCTATTGGGCACTCCAGCTTTTGATGAGGATCGATTTTATCCCATACACAATTTTATTATGAGAACCCTCGAAGGTGAGGGTATTCACTTTGATGCAGTTCATATAGACGAGCATGCGTATGACGAAAACCATCTTAATACCAAGCCTAAAACTGGGATGTTATTGGATTATATCAAAGGTGATTATGACTTGAAGCAATCTTTTGTGATTGGAGATAGATTGACTGATGTTCAATTATCCAAAAACTTGGGATGCAAAGCGATTCACCTAAGTGATCAAGTATTGACTAATGCCGCATTGACTACTACCTCATGGGAGCATATCTATGAATTTTTAGTAATCAATGCCAGAAAGGTCAAAGTGATAAGAAACACTAAGGAGACCTATGTCGAAATTAATTTAAATTTAGAAGGAACGGGACAAACAAAGATAGATACGGGACTTCATTTTTTTGATCATATGCTGGATCAATTGGGAAAGCATGGAGGTATTGATTTATCTGTTGATGTTAAGGGAGATTTGGAAATAGACGAGCATCATACCATTGAAGATACAGCCCTGGCACTTGGTGAAGCATTTCATCAGTCTTTGGGTGCTAAAAAAGGGCTTAATCGGTATGGTTTCTTGTTACCAATGGATGATGCCTTAGCACAAGTAGCCATTGATTTTGGAGGTCGACCTTGGCTTGTCTGGGAGGCTGAATTTATCAGGGAAAGGGTAGGGGATATGCCTACTGAAATGGTCTATCATTTTTTTAAATCATTTTCTGATGCAGCAAAGTGTAACCTGAACATTAAAGTTGAGGGTACCAACGAGCATCACATGATTGAAAGTCTTTTTAAATCTTTTGGACGTGCCATAAAAATGGCTGTAAGACGAAATGAAAAGGAACTAAGTCAGTTACCCACCACCAAAGGGATCCTTTGATGATTAAGTCCCTAATCGATCCCAGGGTATTGAAATAAGCATAAGTCCTAGTGAGGCAGCGAAAAATGTCAATTGCTTTTTGAATTTGTCCTTACTAGTAAGGGCTTTTTTTGTTTTAGCATTACCAATAGTGACCAAAACGGTTACCAATAGCATTACTGAAATATGTTCAATTGCCCAAAATCGAATTGTAGGGTCTTTCATAGCGGCCCCAAAGTCGTTAAATGCGGACAAGGTTATTGGGCTTAAAAAACCATATAAAACGATACCTAATAGCAGCATTAAGTGAACAGTTCCGGCAAAAGACGCTGCCAATATTCGATCTATTTTTTTGTACTCTTTATCTCCATAGAATCCTATGATAGATTTAACAAGAATAATGACGGGTAGTAACAGCGCGATCCATCTAATACCAGAGTGGGCTTTGAGAAAAAGTACGTATGTATCCATGGTTTTAATTTTAAGCTAAATTAGCCATAAGTACGTAGATAAGAGGGGGTTTTTCACAAAACAATCTCTAATGGTAGCTACAGTCTGTTTAATAAAATAGTGCATGGCTATTTATATTTATACCGGATTGAGCACATATAGCACTAAATAAAAGTGTTTCACAGAGATCAGACTGATCTCTGTGAAACACTGAGGCATCAAAGGTTGCTTTGAATTCTGTTATCAAAAGATAGACTCAAGGCATTTGTTAATATTGAAAAGGAACTTCTATTTTGGTTGTGTCCCAACCTATGTTCATTACTCCTTTATTATTATCCTTATTTTCAAATCTAATGGAAAAGGCTTCAATGGTCATAGCGGACACTCCCACGGGAACGTTAACTCTAAGCACGTCATTTTTTTCATTATACTTATAGGCGCCCCATGTGTCTACATCTTTGCTGAAAATTATCGTCCAGTCTTGCTCATTGGGAATACTAAACAAAGAATAAGCGCCCATAGGTAAGGTTTGATCACCGAATTGCAAATCTCGGTAGGCGATAAACTCTGAGGACTCATTGGCGCCAGTTCGCCAAATCTTGCCAAACGGTATGATTTTACCAAATATTTCGCGCCCATTTTTTTGTGGGCGTCCATAAGTGATCCGAGCAATGGCCTTGTCCTCTGCACCATGATCATGCGCATAGTTGTCCGGAAAATAGGCCATATCCATTGGACTCTTGTCTATACCATTAAATTCTTGTGCCATACTGCTATAGGTAAGCAATATGCAGGTCAGAAAGCTTATATAAGTGAGTTTTTTCATGATTTTTTATTTGAAAGCCTAAAATATTCTTTATGGCCTCAATTTATAATTAATATTTATTTTAATCTGTATTTATTACATAATTGGAAGCAACTTCATTGAATGCTGTCAATTGGTTGGCAATCCAATTACTTGATTTTTTTAGCTCTATTGCCATAATTGTCGCCACTTTGGGAGCAATTCTGATCGATTCTTTGGCATCCAAAAATAGACCTCGAACCCTTCTTGCCAACATGTCCTCCACACTCCTAGCCATCTCAAAACGTACGGCCCATATGACTTGCACATGTCGCAAAGGCAAGGTTTCACTGATCATTTCTGAATATTCTGGATATTCCATTTCAAGTTCTAGCATGTTTTGCTTGTCCCTACCGTAAACAGCCAAATAATCGTTGCTTAAATCTAAATTTTTATCATAGCCATAAATTGGTAAATTATGGGTAATGCATTTTCTTTCAATAAGACCAGCAATCAGCATTGCACTATCGACTGCGTCCTCAGCCATTTTGCGGTATGTGGTCCATTTTCCTCCTATTATTGAAATCAAACCTGAAGTGGATACCATTACTTTGTGGTGTCTAGAAATTTCTTTAGTATTAGGATCTCCATCATCAGATTTAGCAAGGGGTCTGAGACCAGAAAAGACACTTAAAATATCTTTTCTACTGGGTATTTTGGTCAAATATTGTCCTGCTGTTTCCAAAATGAAGTCAACCTCTTGCTCTTGAAAACGAGGTTCAAGTGAGGCATTATCTACTTTGATATCAGTCGTACCAAGTACAACTTTATCATGCCATGGGACGGCAAATAATACCCTGCCATCTTTGGTATGAGGCACCATAATAGCAGCTTTATCTGGCAGAAACGATTTATCCAGTACCAGATGTGTGCCTTGACTAGGTTGTATCATCGCTCGGGTACTTGGATCATCAAGTTGTTTTATGTGATCAGAAAACACACCTGTTGCATTAATGACGGCTTTAGCTGAAATGTCTTTCCTAGTTTTGGTTTCAATATCTATGGCGACGACGCCTTGAATGATGTCTTTTTCATCTTTTATGATTTCCACTACTTCCATATAGTTGATCACGACTCCGTTAAACTGAACGGCTGTTTTGGCAAGACTTATGGCCATACGGGCGTCGTCAAACTGACCATCATAATAAATAACACCACCGGTAAGTCCCTTTCTGTCAATGGTGGGAATATGTTCAATAGTCTCTTCAATAGATAACCTTTTGGATGATCCAATGCCTAGCTTACCAGCCATAAGGTCATATATTTTAAGTCCTATTTGATAAAACGGACCATCCCACCATTCATAATTAGGAATGACAAAAGATTGATTAGTAACGAGATGTGGGGCATTTTGAATCATTAAGCCGCGTTCTTTTAAGGCTTCCAAGACCATTGAGACGTCCCCCTGTTGAAGGTATCTTACACCACCATGGACTAGTTTTGTCGACCGACTTGAAGTCCCTTTCGCGAAGTCATGCTGCTCCAATAGCAGTGTTTTATAACCACGAGATGCGGCATCAACGGCGATACCTAAACCAGTTGCACCGCCGCCAATAACCAAAATATCCCAAGCTCCTTTATGATTTTGAAGCTTTTTGATCATGGTAGTACGATTCATTCTTGATGCCAGTTTTTACTTCGTGAGATCGCTTTATTCCAATTTTTTTTGGTAGTTAAAATGGAAGTATTCGCTTGAGGGTCAAAGGTACTATCAGATTTCCAAATCGCCTTAATTTCATCGAGATCTTTCCAAAAGCCAACGGCAAGGCCCGCGAGGAAGGCGGCTCCTTGTGCGGTTGTTTCAATTATTTTTGGTCTAATTATTTTCACATCGGCGAAATCAGCTTGTATTTGCATGAGTAGATTATTTGCTGATGCACCCCCATCAACACGAAGTTCTGTTGTTTTGAGTTGAGCATCCTTTTCCATCGTGACGAGTACGTCCATGGTTTGTAATGCAATGGCTTCTAGTGCCGCTCTTGCAATGTGCCCTTGAGTGGTTCCTCTAGTGAGTCCTACCAAAATACCGGTCCCATAGGAATCCCAATGAGGGGCGCCTAATCCTACAAATCCGGGTACAAATGAGACCCCTCCTGAATTAATTTCTGTCTGAGCTAATTTTTCAATATTGCTGGCCTTATCAATAATTTTTAGGTTGTCTCTTAGCCACTGGACAATGGCGCCACCAATAAAAATACTTCCTTCTAATGCATAATTTACTTGAGTGCCTATTTTCCAAGCAATGGTGCTTATTAATTTGTTTTCAGATCGGATTATTTGATTTCCCGTGTTCATCACAACAAAACAGCCAGTTCCATAGGTATTTTTGGCCATTCCTGGGGCGATACACATCTGACCAAATAGTGCGGCTTGCTGATCACCGGCAATTCCAGCAATTTTAATGGAACTGCCAAAATGTTCTGGATGGGTATACCCATAGATTTCACTACTAGACTTCACTTCTGGAAGTAGCGAAATGGGGATGTCAAACAGCGTTAGCAACTCTAGGTCCCAATTGAGATGTTTTATATTAAATAGCATGGTTCTACTAGCATTGCTTACGTCCGTTACGTGAACGGCTCCGTTGGTCATATTCCAAACCAACCAGGAATCTACGGTTCCAAATGCCAAATGCCCTTGATTGGCAAGTTCTCTGGCACCTTCTACATTATCTAAGATCCATTTGATTTTGGTTGCTGAGAAGTAGGCATCAATGAGCAATCCTGTTTTTTCCTGGATCATCGACTCCAATCCAAGACGCTTGTAGTGTTCACAGGAGTCTGCTGTGCGCCGATCTTGCCAAACGATCGCGTTATAAATGGGCTTGCCTGAGCGCTTATCCCATATAATACTTGTTTCTCTTTGATTGGTAATGCCAATTGCGACGATATCAGTATTGGAAATATTATAAGTATCTAAAACGTCATTAAAGACCTTTTTTTGGGTGATCCAGATTTCCATAGGATCGTGCTCTACCCAACCTGTTTGCGGAAAGTATTGTTTAAATTCTTGTTGACAGGCGCCTCTGATTTCACCAGAGTGATCAAAAATAATGGCACGTTCACTGGTGGTGCCGGCATCAAGGGTAACGATGTATTGCGACATACTAAATAAATGTTTCTGAAAATTTGAAAAAAAAGTATAACTTGAATTTAATATTATCTTTTCGATTTATCCGAATATAACGCTTTTAAAATGAATCCATATTTAGCTGAATTTATTGGCACCACTGTCCTGCTATACTTAGGTAACAGTGTTAATGCCAATGTAAATCTCAATGGTACATACGGTAAGGGAGCCGGGTGGTTAGTTATTTCCTTGGCATGGGGTTTAGCAGTTTTTGTAGGTGTGGTGATTTCTGGATCATTCAGTGGGGGACATTTAAATCCGGCCGTTTCTGTTGGGTTGGCAATGGTGGGTAAATTTGAGTGGCATAAGGTCCCTGGCTATATGTTAGCACAGTTACTTGGGGCTATTATGGGGGCTTTTTTAACTTATTTACAATATAGGGGTCATTTTAAGCAGACTTCGGATGCAGCTACCAAATTAGGTGTATTTGCCACCGCACCAGCAATTCCTAATATTTTCAATAATTTTTTGTCTGAGGTATTGGGTACTTTTATGCTGGTTTTTGGCGTTTTTTATCTTATTGAGGGTTCAGACGTTGGTTCATTAAGCGCCCTTCCTGTGGGTCTTTTGGTAACAGTAATAGGCCTGTCGCTTGGTGGATCTACAGGTTATGCGATCAATCCGGCTAGAGATTTGGGTCCTCGGATTTTTCATGCACTAATTATCAATAAAGATAGTAATTGGAAATACGCTTGGATTCCAGTTTTCGCTCCTATTTTGGGTGCAGTGTTAGCAGCACTTATTTTTGGGCTTCTTTAATTATATCCCTTAGTTTTCTTATAAATTTAGCCAATAAGTAATTTTGAAGGTGAGTGCTCTGGACTTGACCCGACCAATTTCAAAAATACTTGAATCATCATTATAGGCAAAATAATTATCGGTATAGACCAAATAGATATCGGAAACGGGTTTAAATCGCCATTGGATCCGAGAGTTGATGTTGAGGTTTTCTATTTGACTATTGTATTGCACGTAGGTGGTCCAAAATAGTTTTTTTGTAAAAGTGAAATCAAATTTCGGACCAATCAAATAAAGTTGACTAGAGCTATAAGGACGGGGTAGTTTAATGTTGTTATAGGTAACGTCTAGTGAGGTTGCACCGAAAGGTTGATATCTGATTCCAACGGAACTATTTAAGTTAATTCTGGATCCATTGAAATAATTACCAGAATTTGTTTTAATGGTAAAGAATAATTTTTTTCGGGCATCTGAGACAAAAGAGGCAATAATGAAATTATAGGTAAATTCTTCATCGGATTTTAGAGCTAATCCATCTGTTCCACTTGGATCAAAGTCATCCGTGAGGTGTGTGAATTGTCTTCGGAGTCTTATATCGAAGCTAGCAGAACTTTTATGCTTTATTTTGTACATTAAATTGGTATCCCAATCAATAAATCCTATTCCGGATCTTGTTATTAAGTCAATATCAAAACCAGGTCCATGACTTTGTATGAGGGATGATAAGGGAAAAAAACTGTATTGGATCGTACTTGATGCTTGAAAAATATCTGTGCGTCTTACATACCCTACTTCTGGGTTATAACCAGCACCAATTCGCTGGCTTGATAAATCCCATTTCCAATTTTGGATATTATAATTGAGTGACATTCCCATTGCATACGCCTCGTCTGGTTGTTGTTTATCAAATGAATGATGGCTAAATAAATTACCACTCCATTTATTGTCAGCGGAGAGTAAATTAAAATCAATACCTGCCGTTTGGTTCGACGCTTGTTGTGAAATAGAATCACCTAAGTCAAGTTTAAATGGTTGCTTGTTTACAAGGATGAAACCCAAATTGGATCTATTAAATATCTTTTGTTGCATTGTGGCCACAGTATAATTTATTCCCGGTTGCTCAATATCTTTATCACTAGCCCCTTGCATATTCAATAGACCAACACGCGTGTTTTGAGAGACTTTTCCACTTAACCTTAAGCCAAAAGGGATTTGATTTTGAACGGTAAGTCCTGTCGAAGGGTCACTAGCTATGCCTATTCTTCTGGAGAAAAAGGGTCTCGTCGTTCTGTTTCCACTATTGCCAAAGAGATCGGCATTTTCAAGGAAAAATTGTCTTTTTTCAGGGAAAAATATTTCAAATCGATCTAGATTGGTCACTTGTTCATCGACTTCTACTTGAGAAAAGTCAGGATTTACGGTAAGATCTAGATTTAGACCAGAGCTGATTCCATATTTGAGATCAAATCCAATGCCATTATTATTCTGTGCATCTAAATTGTTGAGATAATCTTTATTAGTTCCAGCGGAAGCATATGGGATTATAGAGATGTTCGCTCCTTTTTTGCTGGTGGGTTGATCCCAAATTAGTTTTTGAAAAGTAGCCATACTAATAATGGATAAATTCCTGGGTATGGGTGCCCAAGTTGATTTTTCCGCAAAATGACTATCGACTCGATAAAAATTGAGATTCCATTCTTTTTCACCCTCATTATACCTCAAGGTATTGAAGGGGATGGCCATTTCTGCGACCCAACAATCGTCATCTATTCTTGCCATTCCTTGCCACTTATTATCCCAATCTAGGCTATAGGAATTTCTGGCGTTGCCGCCGGAGGTGATTAATCCCTCTCTTCTTACTCCAAAGGGATTAATTCCAAAAAGAGTTCCATTTGTCTTGTCTTGGAAGGTATCAAAGACTACTGAAAAACTATCATTGGATTCTCCTCTGAAATCTCTTCTTAACGAGGGGGTAATATATTTATTTGCAGTTGGTGGTCGATACATTTTAGCGCTTACGTAGATATTCTCATCATCATATAAGATATATACCGTTGTTTGAGCAATAGCCAAAGAAGTATCCGAAGGAAAATTTTGATAAAAGTCGTATGCAGAATCGCTAGCGATCCAAGACAATTCATCGAGGATGCCATCTAGTTTTATTTTTTCAGTGGTTCTTTTTATTTTCAATTCATTTGGCCGTTGGTTTAGCTGTTGAGACCAACTTACTGGAATAAAAAAAAGATAAAATAAAGTACTGAGGCCTATTGTTTTCATAATGCACAAAACTATCCCTCATTTTGAAAAAAATAGCCGCTTTTATATTAGTGGTAAAAATGAACCGACCTTGTCAAGTTGATATAGCCTAGATCATCAATTTAGGATTACAGGTATCGTTATTGTAGGATGTTTTCTATAGGCAAATGTGGCATTCAGTACTTGAAATTGAAGGTCGAAATGATCTAAAAATGCGCCCGTTTTGATCATCAGGGTGGTCGTTGTATTTGGATCAATGGTAAAGACATGTTGCTTGGTATATAATGAAAAATCAGATTCATTAGATAAGACATATGTTGCATCTGATGAGTTGGTGATCCGAACATTTGCTACCTGTGTGATTTGACCATCGTATGTTTCATAATAGACGGAATCCATTGTTAAGGAAGATTGAATAAGGGGGACTAAGTACTGTTCTTGTCCAATTAAATTGTTCTGATACCAGACTACGGTTCTACCTCTAAAAAGCGCATCTTTTACCCCATCTTCAGATCTTTCTTTTGCAAACACTAACGTGACGGGTCTATGACCTCCTCCAGGAATGTCAAATAACCAGTCAATTAAACCATGTACATCGGAGGTGCCCATAATGGTTAAGTTATTTTGATTGGCAATCTCGAGCGCTTGTTCGGCAAAGGTATTCTCATTGGTGACTTCGATTCCGTTCAATAACCCTTCATCGATGAGCTGCTGATGTAAGCTGCTAAGTTGAGAAATTCCTAACCTATTTTGTCCAATCCAATTGGGATGATTCCAAAAGATAAAGGCACCTTGATTTTTTGCTTCTCTAAAGGCATCAATGGCATTTTCTTTAATCAGTTTATTGGCATCCTGAATGAAAAGTGCATTGCTATGGCCTGGAGGTAAATTTCTTGTAATCTCAGCCCCTCTAATCACGATAAGGTCTGTTCCTTCGGCGTATGCTTTAGCTAGGTCATAGGATCTATTTCTGTCTTTATTGGGGATATCTTGCTGATGGGGTTGGTATTCCAAATGCTCGGTCAATGAGATGACATCAACACCATCAAAAATGGCTTCTTCTACCCGTATATCAGGCCAAACACTCCCATCAGAAAACACACTATGCTGGTGTAAGTCAGTCACTAAGGTTAGGTAGTTAGGTAGGTTAGGGAATCGGATTTTCCTAGAAGTTTGCGCTTGCCCAAAAAATTGCAACGCAACAAATGAGATCGCCAAAAGGTATTTGAGTTTTGTTTTGAAAAAATTCATAAGGGTTTAACTTTTGTAAATATCGAGATTCGTTAATGTGATTAGATTGGTCCAACTGAATGCCAATTTATAGGTTTGGCACAACATTCCTCTGATGTTTGCTGTTAATTTAAATAAAGATTTGAAAATTAATTTTATATGTTTTTAATTTAAAAAAACTCTGGAATGTGTCAAAATACCGGAGTTAGAGTTAAGCTATAAAAC
>TARA_B110000503_G_scaffold63628_1_pt1 | contig 29646 bp, 26 predicted proteins | sample TARA_B110000503 | Tara Oceans TARA_B110000503 (sample SAMEA4397472) | marine metagenome | biome: Polar Biome; feature: [SRF] surface water layer (ENVO:00010504); material: water (ENVO:00002006), including particulate matter (ENVO:01000060) such as... | depth 5 m | reverse complement strand
GGCTACAACCAATTCATCATGCGCAGGTGCATCTGAAATTGAAAATTTGAGCCATTAGACACTCTGATTGATCTACTTGATAGTCATTAAAAAAGAGATTAAAAGATCAATCCTTGTTTGTTATTTCAACTCAATTTCGATAAAAATCATCTGTCGATCGGATCTATTTATAACGTTATGCTCAATGCCAGCCTGACGTCTATAAACTGAACCTGCTGTAACAATAGTTTCCTCAGTCGTTCCATCTAAGTTTTCGAGCCTCATATAACAGTCAGTAACAGCTGTAATAAGATAGTCCAACCCGTGTCTGTGCCAACCAGTTTCCTGGCCCGGTTCGAAATCAAATCGGGTCACACGTACTTTATCGTCATCAATCAAGTGGTTCGAGTTGCAAGTATCAATCATAAATTTTTTCCTCTTTTATTTAGAGAATTTCAGAAACGAAAATGCCTCCTTAAATTTAAATTCGTGCAAGCATCATAGATCAACTCGACTGAAGCCTCACACGCAATTCGGTCGTTGCTTCCGTATCCAATCCCCACAAATATCCATCTGAAACGGGTTTCACCACCACGCCATAAACATCACGTGCGTGATCAAGAGTGATATATCCGTCTAGGAGGTCATCCAATACTTTTCTAGGTTCGCGCTTAAAGGGATTTCCATATCCACCACCGCCAGGAGATAAATATGTAATTACATCACCTGCCTCGGCCCGAAGGCCCGAAAACTTAGCGGGCACATTAATTGGTTTTGATCCCTTAGTGTGGTTGTGCATAAGCACTGATGCTGTGACACCTTCTTGCCCTCCAAAAATGCCCCAAGGTGTATCCTCATTACGATCAGATTCGTGCGTCATGAACCCAGGAACCAAGAAACGTTGCGATTTGACAACACCCATACCCCCACGGAACTCACCCGCGCCAGGAAAAACATCATCGCGTATCTCATAGCGGTCGCAGATAACCGGTAAATGCATTCCTAAATCTTCTAGGGGGTTGTTACGAGTATTGCGCATCAACTCTTCGATCGTATCTGGTCCATCGGACTTGGGACGCCCGCCCATCGAGGCCTCGTTTACCTCGATCAAAACCCAATAATCGCCATTATCTCTTACACCTGAGTACGAAGCGAACGAAAGACATGCAGCATTTCCCGCTGTACATTTATCCGGAAGCACAGGTGCCAAAGCCTTGATTATTAAGTCTACCACGCGTTGTATTTGATTAAACCGCGCTTCACAGGCTGCAGGTGCAATTGGATTAAATATGGATCCCAATGGAGCGATAACCTTAACTGGTCTAAAACTTCCCTCATTTTGGGGGATATATTCAGAATTGGTATAAGTATCGAGCAGTAGCGCCCTAAACGCAAAATAACAGGCAACTTTGGTCGAGCCCTCAAACGGAACATTGAAAGCCGTTGGGACCTGTGGGGATGAACCGGTAAGATCAACTTCAACGCTGTCACCTGTGATACGTACGGCAACTTTGATAGGCAGATGCACATCTCTCGTCCGTCCATCATCGTCCATGAAGCCTTCAGCAAAGTATTCCCCATCAGGAATTTTGGAAATTTCACGCCGCAACATCTGTTCGGAATAATCCATCAACTGCTTGCTTGCCTGCTCAACAGTAGATCGTCCATAGGTATCCATGAGTTCACAAAAACGGCGCACGCCCAACTCTGCAGAAGCTATCTGAGCTTCAAGGTCTCGCATAACCAAACCTGGAACTCGCGTATTGCCGCTTATATACCTCCAAAGAGTGTCGTTACGCTTCCCTGCTTCAAACAGCTTTAACCCGTTTAAGAGCATTCCTTCAGCAAAAACATCTGGGACGTCTATAATAAGGCCAGGCGTTGCAGCACCGATGTCCAAATGGTGCGCGGTATTGGCCGAAAACCCTACAAGATCACCCCTATAAAAAATTGGCATAACAATGCCAATATCAGGGGAATGGCTGGCACCGAAATACGGGTGATTGTGTATGACGACATCGCCTACAGCCCACTCAGATATAGGAATGCTTTTCTCGATGCCTCGAAGGTATCCAGGAATAGATCCAATGTGCATCGGAGTGGAATCGCTTTCGCATAGAGTATTGTAGTCTAAATCAAACAAGCCTGCGCCAAGGTCTTGGCTTTCGCGAATAATTGAAGAGTAAGACATTCGATAAAGAACATTACCCATCTGCTCAGCTATTGCATGTAAGGCCCCGCCAATGACTTGTAGCGTGATTGGATCAATAATTTTTCCCATAGTCTAGTTCCCCTCCACATTGCGACTGATGACTATGTCACCAAGGCTCATCACCCTTGCAACATAAGTTTTTGGGACAATTGTAGTTGAGTTTTGCTGTACAATAATAGCTGGACCAGCAACACAATCATCTGCCTTAAGCCTGGTTCTATCGTAACGCGGTGTTGCCAACATTTCTCCATTATCGAAGATGGTAGGCCGAGTATAAAGAAAAGCTTCCGGCGGATTGAGATTTCCACCTTTTTCTAATAAAGGCAGACGAAGAGTATCGGCCTTTGCTGAGCCAATCACCCGTAATGTTACCAATTCAACCGCTTGATCTTCAAAGGCATGGCCATATTCTGTTCGATGAACAGCAAAGAAGGCATTAGTCACAGCAGCGGCACACTCAGCATTAAATGGACCTTCTGGTACGTCGACGCGTAACTCAAATCCTTGGCCTACGTAACGACACTCTGCAATGCGGCTAAAACAATGCTCAGACACTGGTATGCCGTCAGAATTCAATTGCTCAGTAGCCTCCTCATGGAGTAGGTCAAAAGTCTTAGTCAAATTTTCCAACGAAATTGCGTCGTCATTTTGAAGGATAGTCAACGCTGATCGCGTGAACTCATAGCGTGGTTCTGTAACTAAAAGTCCCATCGCGGCAGTAATTCCAGGCTGCAAGGGCGATATTACATTTTTGGCCCAGATAGCCTCAGCCAAGGCAACGCCATGCAAAGGGCCAGCCCCCCCAAACGCCATAAGGCTAAAACCGCGGGGATCAATTCCACGCGCCACAGAGTTTGAAGCAATAGCGAGCGCCATTTGGTTGTTAATAATCCGCAGAATACCTAGAGCTGCGTCTTTTACACTCAGCCCTAAGGGACCCGCCAGCTTTATACGAATTGCGTCCTCCGACAGTGCAGGGTCGATCTTCAATCCCCCACCTAGAAAGTTTTCTGGGTCCAAGCGACCAAGAACAACTTGGGCATCCGTTACAGTAGGCTCACTCCCTCCCTTGCCATAGCATGCAGGTCCTGGCTCCGCTCCTGCTGAGCGAGGCCCCACACGGAACGCACCCCCACTGTCAACATAAGCAACAGAACCTCCACCAGCTCCAATCGCGTCAATGTCAATCATTGGCACTAAAACTGGTAAATGCGCTACTTGGGTATCCCGTGGATTTTTTATCGTCAGCTTTCCGTCTCGAATCACAGAAATATCCGCAGATGTCCCCCCTATATCGATAGTGATTACTTGGCTTTGATTACAAGCTTCCCCGGTCCAGCGAGCGCCTATCACACCGCCTGCGGGGCCAGACAATAATAAATTTACCGGATTTTTGCTCGCCTGTTCCAACGTCGAAACCCCACCGTTTGACTGCATCATTCGAACCAAAGCATTCACCCCTGCGGATTTCAAGCGTTGCTGCAAATTATTCAAATATCGGGTAGTCCGTGGGCCAATATATGCATTCATTGCTGCGGTAGAGAACCTCTCATACTCTCGCATCGTATTAACTACTTCGCTCGAGGCGCATATAAAGGCATCAGGCATTGCGGCACGCATTATTTCCTTAGCCATCAATTCATGATCATTATTCAAAAATGAAAATAGAAATCCAATCACAATTGCTTCAAGCTTGCGTTCAGCAAACAGATCAGCTGCGCGTTTTACCTCATCCAGATTTAGAGGAGTTTCAACTTGGCCCGTTGGAGGCATGATGCGCTCGCTGACCGCAATACGGTTACGCCTTTTTATTAAAGGGGCGCTTTGCCAAGGAACATCAAACTGTAAAGAAAAATTGTGTGGGCGCTGGTGTCGTGCCATGTGCAGAATATCGCGAAACCCTTTGGTCGTGATCATGCCTACATCGGCTCCATCACGTTCAATAACTATATTAGTAGCAACTGTTGTTCCATGGAAAAAAACCTGGATTTGATCAGGCCTAACACCTGCAATCGCACATAGTTCGCGCACGCCATTTACGACGCCAATAGACTGATCAGCAGGCGTACTTGCTGTTTTATGAACAAATATTTGTTGATCGCCTATTTCTGTAGACTTCTCCAGGACTAAGTCCGTGAAAGTTCCACCAACGTCTACACCTACCCGGATCATAAAAGTCTCCTTTATATTTTATTTTTTATTTTTTTGATTAAAAAGCAATATTCACTCTCGACTTAGGTCAAACAATCATTGGTTCAGAATTGGAAATTTTTTAACCGGCCCCTCGCTTGCCTGCAAAATGCAATAGAGATTTGCGAAGATCGGCGGAACTATACCCGCGGCCGATAAACACCAACGTTCCGTCTTCACCCGTCTTACCTTGGTCAGGTAAGATTTCGGGAGATTGTACAACTTTGCGAACAGTTTGTAGAAGCAGTCGTCCAGCAGGTGTATTTATCACCCCTTTTACGCGCACGATGTCATCGCCACGAGCGTGCAATAGAGCAGACAACCAAAGTGTAAATGCCGACCAGTCAATATCATCGTCGATTTTCAATGGAACGGGACGAATAGGTTCTCTCAAATCCTTTTCGCTAAGGATCGGTAGAGCGTCCGCCATTGCATTAAATTCACTTTCTGGCAATGCTACCATCTCACCCTTAACGGTACCCACCATATTTGCAGCAGGATTCAAAACGTTCAAAATATATATCAGTTTACTAAGATTTTCATGAGACACTTCGTCTATTTTTGTCAGAATCAGTCTATCAGCAGCAACAATTTGTAGTCGCCCTAAAGGTTCAGTTTGCAATTGAGACAAACCATGCAGTGTGTCTACTGCTACTATCGTCTCATCTATTAAAATATGATTAACTAAAACAGGGTCGGATTGAATTGCATGAACGATTGCTCCCGGATCTGCTAGGCCACTTGTTTCCAAAACAACGCGTTGCAGGAGGGGTGTAGTTGAAGCTTTACTACGATTATCGCATAATTCACGCAATGCACGGATCAAATCCTTCTTACCAACACAACACGAGCACCCACCAGCTAGAACTGTCATCCCCATAGCGCCCGTTAAAAGTGCGTCATCTACAGGAGTTTCCGCAGCCTCATTCACTACAACGTGTACCCGACCAAATATTCCTATGTGTAACTGGTGTCGGAGCCACGTGGTCTTTCCCGACCCTAGATAACCGCCTAAAACTGTCAGACGTAGCCGATTCTCAGAAACTTCATTCATCTGAAATAAAGCGTGTATCAAGAGGATCAATAGCGAACCCAGTTAAACGCTCTGCCTCGGCCCAGACCTCTTCAAGATTTGGCAGAATAGTTTGGTTTCCAGATAAGGTAGAAAGTTGAATACCAGGGACCGTGCCAGAATCATGAGCTGATAAACCATAAGATCGCAACACGCCGTTCAAAAGATTTGCTCGGTGAAATCTTGCCCTCAAACGGTCAGACGGCGTTATCGCTCCGGCGTCAGTCCAATGACCAGGGGATGCGGGATTACCACATGCATTACACATCACGTTACCTCTCAAGGTGGGGTGCCAAATTTTTTGGCACCCAATTTGTTATTAGATAACTTCGAGGCGCGCGCTCCCCGCGAACGGGAAGCGTTTGCGAAAATCTACTGCAATATCTTCAAACGGTGCCCATTCAACGCCGGAATGCTTACTAATATATTCTATCAGCCGCTCGAGCATGAGTAGCACCTGAGGACGGCCAGCGACATCCGGATGAATAGTGAAAGCAAACACGGCGTAATCCATTTCCCGATAAACCCAATCGAACTGATCGCGCCACAATTCTTCTATGTCACGAGGATTAACAAAACCGTGGCTATTTGGTGCCTTTTTCATAAACATCATTGGGGGCAGATCATCGACGTACCAATTGGCAGCAATATCAACGAGGTCAATTTCTGTACCATGCTTAAGCGGATGCATCCAATCTTTGGCCGATTTTGAATAATCGATCCCGTTCCAAGTATCACCAACTTTGGCATAAAAGGGTTGAAAATCGCGATAGCCTTGGCTGTGATCATAACTAAAATCATATTTTTTTAGCAATGCCGCAGTGGAATTTGACATTTCCCACCAAGGTGCCACATAGCCACGTGGGGCCTTGCCTGTTAATCCCTTAATCAACTCAATCGATTTAACTAAAACATCTTCTTCTTGGGTTGGTGTCATTGCAATCGGGTTTTCATGCAAATAACCATGAGCACCAACTTCATGGCCTTCTTTAACAATCATTTCCATTTCTTTAGGAAAGGTTTCAAGTGAGTGACCAGGTATAAAAAAAGTGGTTTTCAGGTCGTATTTTTTGAATAACCGCAGCAGGCGAGGAACTCCAACTTCGCTTGCAAATATGCCCCGCTGGATGTCTGATGGTGAGTCACCTCCACCATAAGAGCCTATCCAACCAGCAACTGAGTCAATGTCAGTACCGAAGGTGCAATATATCTTTTTTGCCATTTTATTTTCCTTTTCCATAATTTAATTTGTGGGCCATTTGGGGTCAGTTAAGGTGGTTGGATAAGCGCAGCCGAAATCCAATGGTGGGCGAATTACGTATTTTCTATCAAAGTTCAACCAATCGTAGGACACGCCAGAACGCACGATATAGGCCCAGTCAGGGTGTGCAAACAGTGGCCTCCCAATTGCAACAACATCTGCTGAACTATTATTCAAAGCGGCCTCGGCTTGCACTCCATCGCAAATCCCGCCGTTAGTAATCATTGGCTTCCCAGAAAACCTCCGAATTATATTAGGCAGTGGTACGTCACTACTTGTCTGACGGTTTGACTTATAATCAAAGCTTGACCAGTGTATGGCGTCAAAGGCAGATACTTTTAGCGCAGCACCGATGGCCTCTGCGTACTCAATACCGGGCCATTTTCCTTCAAAATCATCCACACCATCTTGAGAGACTCTAAGGGTGATCAGTTTATTGGGGCCTATTGCATGGCGAATTTTTTCGCCGACCAATTTTGCAAAACGAACGTTGTTTTCGGCCGAACCACCAAACTCGTCTGTGCGTTGGTTCACACTTGGTTGAATGAATTGCCACAAAAGATAACCGTTTGCCCCATGTACCTCAACTCCATCAGCACCCGCGGCAACAGCACGAAGGGCACCCGCAGCAAAGCCATCCGCTATGCTATGTATTTCATCGATGCTCAAAGATCGCGCACGGCCAAAAGTAATTTTCGGCCAATCGCCCTTAATATTTCGAATTACCTTTTCATAATCGTCGTCGGTATATAGCGTCCAACCTCCACTCTGCGTAGCAGAAGAACTAACAGGTGGCTCACCATTCAGCACGCGAGGATCTGAAACACGCCCACCGTGCATAAGCTGGATTATAATCTTGCAATCATGTGCATGTACGGCATCGCAAACCTTAGCCCAACCCGAAACATGTCTGTCGTTTGCAATGCCTGGTTGTGACAAGTAGGCCTTCGATTGAAAGGTATCTTGCTCATACGTACCTTCAGTTATGATAAGCCCTAAGCCTCCCCGTGCCCGCCGAGCGTAATAAGCAACCATTTCATCAGTGGGGGTACCATCTTCATCAGCCATCTGGCGCGTTAAGGGCGCCATTGCTATCCTATTCCTAAGACCAATAGGCCCTAAATTAATATTTGAGAAAAGTGTTTTAAAAACTTCAGTCATTAATACCCCCTGATAATGTTTTCTATGGACAACCCCGCTGACAATACTTTGCTGTCACACCCGTGGGGCGCAGAAAGTAAAAAACCAGTTGGCATATCATTTTTATCTTTTCCGTTAGGAATGGACAGGCCGCACCAGTCCAAAAAGTTGCCTATGGCCGTATTGCGAAGGGTCAGGCTGTTATGGTGAAAAAATACATCTTCATCTTTTTCAAGCGGTCCGATTGGCATCGCGGTAGTGGCGGTGGTGGGTGTAATGAGAATTGCATTCCCAAGCGATGCGGAGACTTCTTTGATCAACCTTATACGTTCACGCATTAATATTGATAAATCGACCGCACTTGTATGCTCTGCGTTCAAGATTCGCCTGACAACACGGGCGTCCATTTGGGCAGCATCTGGACCATGCACTCGGCCCCAATGTAAATCCAACGCTTCAATTGCCGCCAAAACGGCGCGAGTTGTTATCAATTGCTGTACTTGTTCCAATTGTGGTAGAGATATTCTACGGACACGCGCTCCAGCCTTACTTAGCCGTGCAGCAGCTGACTCAAAATTAGCACTGACCGCCGAAGCGAGATCATCAAACATTACTGCATCGGGGATTACAAAGTCTAACGCAGAAATTTCCGTCCCAGTTACAACTGGGCGGCGAAGTCCACGTAAAACTGTATCAGTTAATACACAATCCTCAACAGAATGAGCCAACGGACCAATAGTATCAAGCGTGTGCGAAAGTGGGAAAACCCCTTGCATTGGATAGTGACCTGTCGAGGTTTTATAACCCACTATTCCATTAAATGCGGCGGGAATACGGATAGACCCTCCAGTGTCTGAGCCAAACGCGATTGGCACAATATCTTGAGCAACGACGACACCACTAGCAGACGATGATCCGCCTGGTGCACATGCGGATCCCGTACCATTTGGATTACGAGGTGTGCCATAATGAGGATTCAAACCAATCCCGGAATAAGCAAATTCAGTCATATTAAGACTGCCTACAGTTAATAAGCCAGCCCTCATACCCGCGGCAACAAGTTCTGCATCTTCACTTGCGGCAGGAGATGACTTCAAAACAATGGACCCCGCTGTGGTCACACGACCTTTTAGGTCAAATAAATCTTTCCAAGCCACCGGCACGCCATCCAATAAGCTCGCTGGGTTTCCTGAACGCAAGCGCGACCTAGCAGCATAAGCTTCTGCTTCAGCACGTGGCCTAGTTGTTTCTATAAAAATAGCTGGGTCCGCTATCTCAGACAGCCGATCAAATACTTGCTCTACGAGAGCAACAGGATCCAATACACCCCTACGCAGGTCAAATGCCATTTTAGCGGCAGTAGTAACTCGAAGGGTCATAGTAGCTCCTCAATGCTGAATAATGGTAGTATCACTTGCTTTCCAAGAAATGGTTGCCGCTTCACCCGCCATTAGTTTTCCACTATATTTATCAGTATGACCTTCAATGTTTATGGATTGGCCATTAGGCAACTCAACGGACATCTGCAAAATATGTCCAATCAACTGAATGCTATTGATTGTGCAGGGTAGTGCATTAGTGCCTTGATCCGACAGCACCTTATTCAATGGCAAAATGTCAACCGCTTCCGCAGGCAATACAAGTGATGCTGTACTGCCGATGACCGGGTTAGGGCCTGTAGATACACCTGAAAGTAGCCCCAAAGATGTATCGAGGGCAACCATTCCCCCAGTGCTTTCCTTAACCACTCCAGAAAAGACCGTATTTGCTCCAATAAAGCGCGCAACGAAAATACTTTGAGGACGGCTATACAACTCACGCGGGGGACTAATCTGTTCTATGCGACCTTCATTCATGACCACTATCCGATCAGACAAAGCCAAGGCTTCAGATTGGGCATGGGTAACAAAAATAAACGTAATCCCCAGATCACGTTGTAAAATTTTCAACTCACTTTGGATGTTTTTACGTAAATTCGCATCAAGAGCGCCCAGAGGTTCATCCAATAATAGAATCTCTGGCTCAACAACCAAGGAACGGGCAAGGGCAATCCGCTGACGTTGCCCCCCTGACAGGTGTGTCGGACGAATAGATGCAACTTCGGTCAAGCTGAGCTTTTCCAAAATACGGTCAACTTTGCGATCCGCGTCGGCAAGAACCACTTTTTTGACATCAAGCCCAAATCGTACATTTTCTCTGACTGTCATGTGTGGAAACAGAGCATAATTTTGAAAAATCATTGACGTAGGGCGTTTTTCAGGCGTCAAGTCATTGATGCGCTTACCGTGGATAATCATATCACCAGTAGTGATAGTTTCGAATCCAGCTATCATTCTTAATGTTGTTGTTTTTCCGCAGCCGGACGGGCCAAGGAAAGCTATAAATTCCCCCTTTACGACATCCAGATTGAAATCTATGACAGCCGGAGTGCCATTATCATAAACCTTGCCGACGTTTTTGAGCTGTAAGTCGTATTCCACGTCAAGTCCTCAGAATTAAATCGAAAGGCAATTAGTGCAGCCTGGGCAAAAAATGCCCAGGCTACCATTTTTATAATTATGCAGAAAGAAATTCGTCCCACTTGGAAATAAGCAGGTCGTATTGATCTGGCCACTGATGCCAATAAGCAACGTTTGCTGCACGTGTTTCCAACGAGCCGCCGTCGCGTAGATCACCTTCCTTAATGCCACGGTCTTCGGCGCCCACCCAAGGCGCGCCTTCATACCAGAATGCATATTTTTCTGCTGACATAGCTGCCTTAACTTTGTTGTTCGGCGAATAGTAGCCTTGCTCTGAAACAGCTACTGCAGGGCCACCCGAAAGCCAATAATCAGCATAGGCGGTTACTGCATCGAGGTTCGGTGACGACTTTAACCCAGAAATACCGATAGACCAGCCACGATAACCATCCTTCATGGTTGCATATGAACACTGTACTCCTTGTGCCTTCACAGCCATAACGGCAGGCTGCCAAGCATCGGCCAAGATCATTTCACCTGAGGCAAGCAGATTTACTAACTCACCAAAATCACCCCAAAGAGCGCGGAATTGTCCTTCTTTTTTCTTAGCGATCAAGAATTTGGATGCTTCATTGATTGCTTCTGCGTCGGGATTTCCTGGGTTTTTCACTTCTAAGAGGCCAAGTTCATTCATAGCCATGACCGCCTGACCAAAAGCAATAAGCGGGTCAACGTTCAAACCAGTTTTGCCTCTGAATTTTGGATCAAAAAGACAAGACCAATTTGATGCTTCTTCCTCAGAAACAAGGTCAGGACGATAACCTATAGAATCAAAGTTGTAGACAGTTGGAACCATGTTCAGGTGGGTTTGGGCGTCGTCAGTCCAGATTTGGCCAACAATTTGCGCCCGTTTTTCCCACTTGTCAGATGGCTTCAAGAAACTCTCACCCACACCCGTCCAATTGCTCAGTGCTGACGTAGCGATAGGTGCCACTAGGCCGGTTTCAACGATTGAAGGCAAGCGCTCACCAATTGTTTCCCAGCAGTCATAGGACGTAGAACCTGACAGCAGTTCCGTTTGCGTATTTGGGAAGATGTCACCCTTCCCAGAAACAGATCCAACCCCAGAAACTTTTTTAAAGTCTTCTAGAATGCGCTCTTGAACCGTAACTGACAAGCCAACAGTTCTGAGCTCTTGGGAACCCAGATTTGCAGCAAAAGCTTGTTGCGCACCAAATAATGGCATGGCCCCAGCCACTGCTGCAGTGCTCTTCAAAAATCTCCGCCGAGATAAAGAATTCATAGTCATTTCATAGTACCTCCAAGTTGTTTACAGTTTTAGTTTTAAATCCGATCAATACCGACCGACCAGCAAGCCTCCGTCAACTACAACGACTTGCCCAGTCATGTACCGGGCCCCGTTGGATGCCAAAAAAAGTACGACGTCAGCGATCTCGTCTGGCGCCCCTATTCTCCCCATTGGAATGAAATCACTGGCCTTATCAGCCCCCTCGGGACCCAGAGAGTGCTCGGCTGATAAGAGCTGCGCCGTACGTATATATCCGGGCGCCACACCATTAACTCTAATCCCATCTCGCGCCAGTTCAACTGCGAGACCTCGTACAAGGCCGACCACGCCCGACTTTGCTGCTGAATAATGAACGTGTTCATCCCAGCCATAGGCAACACCCATTATCGACGAAAGCGCCACAATAGTTCCGCTGCGCCTATCTTTCATTAATTTCAAAGCGGGCCTTACAACACGAAAAATACCCTTCAGGTCTATATCAAATAGATGATCCCATTTTTCATCTGACATTTTTTCTAGAGGCACACGGTGCGCAATGCCCGCATTTGCTACTATGACGTCAATACGGCCATGCCGTGCCTCAACAGCCGCGACCACCTCGTCGGCCTTTTTGGTTGATGTCACATCCAATAGATGAAACTCGGCAGAACCACCTGCTTTTTCAATCTCTGTTACAACTGAACGGCCTTCTGATTCCAGAACGTCCGTTACAACCACGTGGTGCCCTGCATTTGCGAAGGCGACAGCGGTTGCTCGGCCGATGCCTATTCCTGCGCCTGTGATTAACACTACATCGCTCATAACATTACATCTCCTGAGTTTGGACCAAGTGTCTGGCCCACAAAGAGCTCAGATTCGGTGGAACAAAGAAACGCTACCGCAGCCGCTACTTCTTCTGGCTCACCAAACCTTCCCAAGGGTAGCTCAGAGGCCTTTTTTATTTGCCAATCTTCTGACAAACTGCGTACGAGGGGCGTATTAATGGGTCCCGGGGCAACGGCATTTATGCGCACTCCCTGAGAGGAAATTTCTCTTGCCAGCGCTTTAGTCAATCCAATAATTCCAGCTTTTGCTGCAGAGTAGTGAACCAATTCTCTCCCCCCTATTTGTCCGAGCTGAGAGGCTATATTGACTATGCACCCACGCCCACGTGAAATCATCCCGGGAAGCACTGCTTGAGTGCAAATGAACGTTCCACGTAAATGAACAGCAATCATTCGGTCGAAGTCTTCGAGCTTCAGATCAACAAAAAGCCCTTGGTGAACATATCCCGCATTATTTATTAAGTGAGTGATCGATCCAAATCTGGCTTCGGCAGTAGTTATCATTTTAGCTACATCATCTGGATTTGAAACATCTCCACCTAATGCTGTTGCATTTTCACCAATTTCATCACAAACGCGCTTTGCCGCAGTGTAATTTAAGTCATTAACTAATACGCTGTAACCGTCACTTGCTAGGCGTACAGCAATTGCGCGTCCGATACCCGATCCTGCGCCTGTGACAATTGCTACATTCATCAAATTTCTTCCTGCATAGCGAGCTTACGAGCTTTGCGCACTGTAATACCCATTAAGACGCCATAGACTGTTAGGAGTGCAAATGAGAACAGGGTAGTGAGAACGCCAAATGCAAAGATATTAGGATGAATTTCGACTGAGAAGGTGCCGTAAATAGCCAATGGAAGGGTTTGATCTGATCCAGAAGCAAATAATGTACGGGGAAACTCATCCAAACTTAGGGTAAAGGCAAATAACATCGCGGACAAAACACCCGGAAAAATCAGTGGAAAGGTTATTTTGCGAAATGTTTTCCAGGGCGTTACTCCCAGGGACCAGGCCGCCTCTTCGACAGAGGAATCAAATCTATTCAAAATTGCTAGCATCACGAGAAACGCGAAGGGATAAGCATACGAAACGTGGGTCACGAATGCAGTAGTGTACCAGTGCTTATCAATGCCCAGTACATTGTTTGCTAACAGAGAAGTTCCAAGCCCAGTCAAAACCCCTGGCACCATCATACCTAAAACAACCAGATAAAATGCAAAGGTTGAACCGCGAAACTTGCGTCGGAATGCTTGCGCAGTCATAACACCCAGCACTGTTGATGTTACCATAGTCATTAAAGCCAGAGTAAGAGATCTGAGCAAGGCTGGCCCAAAAGGCAACGGTGCGACGCGGGATGGGGGAGTGAGGCCAAAAATATGCTGATACCAGTAAGTTGACCATGAAATTATAGGAAATTGTGGTCCACCCTCTGGGCCCTGCTGGAACGAAATAATAGTTAGAACAAAAAATGGTCCATAAAGAAATATAATAAAAACAGCTATATACGCAGCAAGGGTAGGTTTGAGAAAACGAGATTCCATTATTTACAACTCCCGCTTTAAGTCAACGATGCGTAGTATTCCAGAAATTATAACCCCCATTACGACTGTTAAAATCACTCCTGTAACCGATGCCATAGCCCACTTTAGAGACCCGACCTGTGTCACTATGATATTGCCTAGTAAGTTTACCTGACGACCAGAGAGAGCGCTTGATGTTGCAAATTCGCCCAAAACCATAACACTTACAAAAATTGCCCCCACCACGACACCTGGTAAAGATAGGGGAAATATTATCTTGAAAAATATTCGTCCAAAGCCCGCTCCAAGATCGCGCGCCGCTTCAATTATATTTCTATCAACTCGACCCAACATGAACGCTATTGGCCCCACCATGAAAACGCAATAAATCTGTGTCATCCCAATAATGACTGATAGTTCGCTAAACAGGAGCACCTCAATCGGCTCACTGATAATTCGGAGCTTTAATAAAATAATATTAATAGCGCCCTCCTTACCCAGCATCGGCCGCCACGCCAAAACCCTTATCAAAAAAGATGTCCAGAATGGGATGACGCAAAGCACTAAAAGGACGGTAGACAAGGTTTTGCTTTTTACAAATAATCCTACAAATAAAGCGGCAGGGTATCCGATAATAAACGTAGTTGCCAAAACAATCATCCATATTCTCAGTGTAGTCCACAAGGATCCTACATAAGTGGCAGAACCAAAAAATTGCTTCCAGCTAGCCAAGGTCGGTGTGGAGGATATAGCGAATGTAGTCTGCGTCCAGAAAGAAACGTAGATTATCATCAAAATTGGCACCACTAAAAATAACGCCATCCAAATCATCCCCGGCAAAATCAGCCAGTTTGGTGCATATTTAGATTTTTTTAATATAATAGAAGAGGCTGTTTCGTCCCGCATCACAGCACTCCTCTGCCAAAAACAATTGCCTTGTCTGGATCCCAAGTTAAAAAGTAATCCTGCCGCGGATTGTAAATATCAGGATGGCCAAGGCTTAAGTGATGCTCCACTTCAACATGCTTACCCCCTTCAATTTCAAAAAAACTCATCACAGCGGAGCCCACATATTCATTTGTAACAAAGGAGGCTTTTAACTTTGGGCCAGACGGCGGGGCTGACAATGCGGATACCTGTATACGGTCGAAGCGCACGCCATATACGTCAGAATTGGCAAGGCACGTCTTTTTGACTGCTATCGAGCCAAACGGACCAGAGAAAATCCCATCAGTCATAGTACCTTCAAATAAATTAAAACGGTTTAGAAAGTGTGCTACTTCGGGGCTAGCGGGAGCAGAATAAACATCGTTGGGCGCTCCAGTTTGTATAATGCGTCCATTATTCAAAATAACCACGCGATCACCCATCGCAAGAGCCTCTGTCTCACTTCCAGTCACATGCAGAAATGTAACGCCCAGCTTCTCTCGAATCGCGCGCAACTCGTTTCTCATACGGGAACGAAGGTTGGCATCGAGCGCGCCCAAGGGTTCATCCAAGAGTACAAGTTTTGGCTCCATCACTAAGGTGCGAGCCAAGGCTACGCGCTGCCGCTGACCACCCGATATTTGATCCACGCCACGATCTTCAAAGCCTGCGAGACCAACCATATTAATCATATCTTGGCTGCGCGCCTTTGCGTCCGTCTCTGACAGTGCGGTTTCGCTATTTATCAGCCCAAAGGTTACATTACTCATTACGGTCAGATGCGGAAACAGAGCGAAGTTTTGAAATACAAAGCCGATACCGCGCTCATGGGCAGGCATTTCCGTAATGTCACTACCATTTAAGTAAACACGTCCGGCATCAGGAGCGTCAAAACCCGCTATTACGCGCAATAGTGCCGTCTTACCTGAACCAGACGGCCCCAATAACGAAATGTACTCGTTTTCCCCCGCTTCAAGCGTCACACCATCTAGCGCAACCGTGGCACCATAATGCTTAGACACTCCGTCTAACTTAAATACTCCTGAAGATGGGGCCATACTTCCAATCTCTATTTTTTAAATAAACCTATGTAATCCTAAAGTGTTTAGTGGACTTAGCTTTGCAGTTGGCCGAACCCACCAAAACGTACTTCGTATAAAATAACTATTAGTTAGACCTGTCAATAAAAATGTTAACTAGCGCTCAATTGGTATTTTTTGCATTTAGCACGCGGGGGGATTGCAGCTTCCGACCCGGAAATGTTAAAAAACGGGTCACATGCAACTAAATAACAACCGATGAATATAAAAAATAAGCCGTCTATTCTGGGTTTTATTTCGAAAAATGAACCTTGGATCCATTAATCATTTATTTTTAGTTCGGAATCAAGTATGGTACAAACTCTCTTTGTTCACCAATTAAAGCTACGATCTTCATTCTAGCAAGACTTTTTTGTGACATAATAGTAAGGTGCTCGCGGTAGTACTCTGCTGCAGAATCAATAGGGTGGCGAGCAATTAAATCAAAAATAGTGCGGTACTGCTCTAACGCCACGTCGTCAGCGGGCAATCCCAAACTAGTCAGGGCCCTGTTAACCGATGATAATAGAAGACGATTATTGTCGATCATATTCACCAAAGTTTTATTTTTTGCGAGCCCGATACAGTGCTCCATAAGTGCGTCTTCCAGGCTTTCAGGCCCCAAAGAAGGATCTCTTCCTATTTTCTGGTGCAGCTGCTCAACAACGCTATAGCGGATAAACGGGGCCGCAAGGCGCAATGCTTGTGGCTCAACAATTGTACGAAGTTCAAACTTTTCGCGCATAGTCCGTGCTGTTAGCGGCCCAGCTATCCAATGTGAACTAATATTTTTTCGAATCAATCCTCGCTCGTGTAGTCTTGCGAGCACGTCACGTGCTACGGTACGGCTTACACCAAGATATTCAGCTAATTCAGTTTCCACGACTCTAAATTCGCCAAATATTTGGCATGCCGTCACTTGCTCTTCCACATGATCGTAGACATGTTTCCACATTCCTCGAATATGCAAGGCAGCATCAGTATTGCTATTTATCTCAAGGTCGAAGCTACTTATATCTAGCCGAATAGGATGGATGAATGTCCCAGGTTGCCCAACTAAATAGCCTCTCCCGTCAAACCTAGTAATAAGGCCTTCGGCATCTAGCTGACGTAGGGCAACCTGAACCGGTATGCGGCTCGTCTGCATCAATTTCGAAATAGGGCCTTCTAGTAGAACCAGGCCCAACGGTAAATTCCCGTTCTGAATGTTGCGTCGCATTACCTGTGTTATCAATTCGTAACGAGGCGCTTGGGCAAGAGGATTTTGAGATCTAATCACTGAGCCCGCACCGTTACACGCTGAATGAAACGATCCCAGCCCCGCTTGGCATAGTTATGCTCATCCATAACGGTATTCCACACAGCTATTCGGCTAATACGGTCAAGATATGTCCCGCCTGCTCGCCTAGCACCAGCAACAACTGCAACCGTTCCTGATGGGCCAGGCAAATCACACTTAGCAACAGCACCCTCGTACCAATAGTTCCATTCATCAGCGGAAAGTACAGCTTTTGTGCTATCCGGTGTAGACATATAATAACCTTGGCGGGACATTACTGCTCCCGCGTATCCACTTAACCACCAGTTCAGATATTCGTAGGCCATATCCAATTTTGGTCCCGCAAGGTGACGTGCGAGGCTAGCGCCACCATGCCATGCTCGGTAACCCTCTAAAGGGGCTGCTTCAACAAAGACACCCGCCATTGAACCAAGGTCGCAATATACGGGCGACCACATACTTTGAGCAGTCACGAGATCCCTGTTCACAAAATCAGCCGCTTCATTACCATTACGCCAACTGCCACAAAAATAACCTTGTTTGCGGCGGTCTTCCAAAAGTGTCAAAAGGGCATCTATCTCCTTAATAGTCATATTGCCAATATCAGAAAACTCCAACTCACCCGAAGATTCTGCAGCAAGAGCTGCATCAAAGAAACCAATTGCCGGCTCATCAACCAATGCAATTTTACCCTTTGCCCTACTATCCAGCAACCACGCCCAACTGGCACGCTCAATTTCGCCATTTCCAAAAACTCGCGAATCAAAGCCGAAACTGTCGGCATTATGAACCGTGGGCAACATGCTTATATGACGTCCAGATTTTGATCCTAGAGATCCACCTGGCTGTACATAAAGTTTATCAACTGGCGTGTCCCCGTGTCCACGCCACGCATATTTGCTAATGCTGCCAACTTTGGCTAAATCGTTAATTTTATCCCAATTTTTAATACGTTCAATATCAATAGCCTGAAGAGCTCCCCAAAACCAAACTATATCAAGGTTGTGGAAACATTGCTCATAAACATCATACCCGTCGGGTTCTGTTGCGGCAAGGCGCTGACAAACAGGGAAATCCAGTAATTCGTACTCTATTTTAAACCCAAGATCTACTTCGGCCTTCTCTTGAATTGCTTTTAAAAGAGTAATGGACGTTCCACGTACGCGCAATGCCCGCCGCTTTAAAAGCGGCGGCGCAGCCAGTGACGCAGAGGCCGCTCTTTTATATTTTTCGCCTTTTCGCAAATATTATACCGTCTAGATTTGTCCAGAAATCGAAGATGATTACTTAACGTCATTAGTGGAACCACAGCTTACGTACCTGCCACTTATAGCATTATGTCAAGGCTTCTGCGATGCCATTAAGAGTTGCTTTTCGGTCAGCACGAGCTTTCAGTGCTTCCTCCATAGTTACCTTAACAAATTGAGTAACAGTATGTGGCTGAAGTTGACCGATTAAATCCATGTCTGCAGAGATCACAGTGCCTATCATGAAATAACCTCCACCCGATACTGCGTCTCTATGTAGGATAATTGGCTCTGTGCCGCTCGGAATTTGAACGGAACCATAAGGATAGCAAGCATCTGTGATGTTGGATGGGTCGGAGCCAGCACCAAAAGGTGGCTGCCTATCAACAAACTCTACCGGTGTTCCACCCTGAAATCGGTATCCCATTCGATCAGCTTCACCAGCTACTTTCCAGGTATCTTTGAAAAACTGCTTACCAGCTTCCTCTGTAATGCGGTGCCAGTAGAGCCCTGGCAAAATGCGCAGTTCAGCAGGGTCACCAGGCCCACGTCTAAACATTTTTGGCACCGATACACCTTCTTTAACGGTTTTGTGTGCCGGCCCAACAGGCAGGACATCACCAGCCCTGATAGCGCGACCATGGACACCGCCAAGAGCCCCAATAGCATAGGTTGAGCGACTACCAAGAGAAGGCGGTGTATTGATACCGCCAGCAATAGCAATATAAACACGCGCACCTGATCGTATGTAGTCAAAAGTCAGTGTTTGACCCTTTTTAACCGCGATAGCGGTCCAGGTCTCCCGGGCGACGCCATCGACAGACGGCGGCAGTTCTCCACCCGTTACAGCGATCATCGTATCTTCAGTAAACTCGAGTTCTGGCCCCAAAAAAACCACCTCAAGGCAAGCTGCGCTTTCATCATTGCCCACAAGGAGATTGGCAGCCCTTAGAGAAAGGCGATCCATTGCTCCACCCATCGGAATGCCTAGATGGTAATAACCTGGGCGTCCAAGGTCTTGAATTGTTGTCGCTAAACCCGGATTTTTCACATTAATTGGCATAGAGACCCTCCAAAAGTTTGGCATTGGTGCCGTCTATATCTTTATTGAAGTCATCAAGTGAAAATTTGACTTCACGAATCTGAGGTACGAAAGTTCCAGCCTTAACCTCCTCTAAATTTCTGTCGTACTCTTCTCTTGAAATTGGTTTCCATTTAACGATGTCGCCCGGTTTAAAGAACACCATAAAGTCTTTGAGGTAGGTAGTTTTCTGCTCAGGGTCGTAGATCGGCATTGGCGTGACGCCAAACATCTGATACCCGCCAGCGCCGCGGACAGAATAAATGCAAGAGAAACAGCCCCCATAACCTACCGTCAATTTGGGAGTGTCCGTTCGAGGACGTAGATATTTTGGCACCTGAATTTGCCGGTCCCTATCTACCATTTGGTATAGAAAGGGTAACCCTGAAACAAACCCAACCATTGATACAAACCATGGAGAAGCAGAGTGAGCTTCAATGAACGCATCAACAGAATTATAGCCGTTGATCCGTGCAGCATATTCGATATCGGTCGATTCTGGGTCTTGGTGCCGTTCACGAAACCGCATTAATGTTTCATGGGTCCAAGGATCTTGATAATAGACTGGGATTTCAATAATTCGTGTACTCAACAACCCATCTGATTTGTCAGCAATTTCCTCAAGTCTCTTGAGCTCAGACATCATGTCGTTGGGATGAATGATGTCAGGATCGAATTTGATCTGGAATGAAGCATTTGCCGGACAGATTTCTGTGACGCCTCTAATTTTTGCGTCCCGAACAGCATTCGTCATGGAGAGGGCTTTGAAAAAAGCTTCTAGCGACATTTCTTCGCTAACTTCCACAAAAATATGCTCATCGCCGCCAAAGGTATATCTGTTTTTCATTATGCATTCCTCCCGTTTCCAAGATTATCCAAGTTCTGCTCTAGCCACGGCTCTAGCCAACGCGTATGAACGTCTCCTTTATTTACAAAAGGATCACGAACTAGCGCTTGATGCAGGCACTTTGTAGTAGGGATACCCTCAATTTCTAGTTCACCCAGAGCACGGCCTAAGCGCACAATGGCTGCAGTTCGAGTTTCGTCCCAAACTATCAATTTGCCCAAGAGTGAATCATAAAATGGTGGCACCGTATACCCCTGATACAGCATGGTATCAAAACGAACCCCTGTTCCACCCGGTATTCTTAGGGCCGTAATCATACCCGGGGCAGGATTAAAGCTATTTGATGGGTCTTCTGCACAAATTCGGACTTCAATAGCATGACCTTTGATTTGAATATCTTCTTGCGCATAACGCAAAGGCTGACCACCAGCTATACGTATCATTTCCCGAACAAGGTCGATGCCTGTAATCATTTCCGTGACAGGATGTTCGACTTGAATGCGGGTATTCATTTCAATAAAATAAAATTCCCCTGATAATTCATCATAGAGATATTCTAATGTTCCAGCACCACTATACCCAACTGACTCCGCCAAAGCCACCGCGGAACTACAAAGTTTTTCACGCATCAATTGAGGTAATGTAGTAGCGGGTGCTTCCTCCCAAACTTTTTGTCGCCTGCGCTGCAGTGAGCATTCGCGTTCGAAACAATGAATAGCCCGGGTTCCATCGCCCAGTATTTGAACTTCAATATGGCGTGCGTGGGTTATCACCTTTTCCATATAAAGCCCCCCATCGCCAAAGGCGGCCTTTGCCTCTGAGCTTGCTTGAGGTATCAGGCGGTCAAATTCTTCAATATCATTTGCGATGCGAATGCCGCGCCCTCCACCGCCTGCTGCAGCTTTAATCATGACAGGAAAGCCAATTGAAAGAGCCAGTTTACGCGCCTGAGATAGATCTTCAATTCGGCCGTCCGAGCCCGGAACCACGGGCACATTAGCTTTTTTAGCAGCCAACCGAGCGGCTACCTTGTCACCCATGACACGTATTGCGCCACTTGATGGGCCAACCCAAATTAAACCAGCATTCACAACCGCATCAGCAAAATCAGCGTTTTCGGCCAAAAAACCATAACCTGGATGAACAGCCTCTGCGCCGCTAACAAGCGCCGCCTGAATAATATTCGAAATGTTCAGGTATGATTTAGTCGCCATGGGCGGGCCTATCAACACTGCTTCATCAGCCATTTTGACAGCCAAGCTATCTGCATCCGCCGCCGAATAGACCTGTACTGTTTTTATTCCGAGTTCTTGCGATGCCCGGATAATCCGCACCGCAATTTCGCCTCTATTCGCGATTAGTATCTTTGATATAGTCATTTTAAGCCAAATCAACCAACGGCTGTCCTGCCATGACAGGTTCTTCGTCTTCGATTGGAAATCCCGTTATTAAGCCCCCCCGATCTGCCCTAACCTCGTGGAATGATTTCATCACCTCTATCAATCCTATTAAATCACCCACTTCAACACTGTCACCAATTTCTTTGAATGGTGGCTGATCAGGTGCCGCCTTACGATAAAAGGTTCCTGGCAAAGGGGAAAGAATTTGATTTTTCATAATATCCTCATGATTTAGGTGTTAACTGCGTCAGCCTCTAGGGCGCGGCGTAAGGCCTTAGCCAAAGCAACAGCATTTGGACCATCAGAATGCACACATATCATGTCTGCACGCACATTTACTACTTTTCCACCCGTGCTTAAGACTTTTCCTTCACGTATTGCGTAGAGACATGCCGCAACAGCAGAATTCACATCGACGCCTGTGTGTTCGCGTTTAATAATAAGGCCACCGTTATCGTCATATTGCAAATCCGCATAGAACTCAGACACAAAGGAATGACCCCTTGCCGTGTATATAGTTTCATGCAGCGTTCCAACCATACCTAAAATTGGCACTCTGAAAATATCTGCAGCATCGCAAATTGCGTGTGCTATATCGTCGATCCGTGCGGCCATACCATAAAGCGATCCATGGGGTTTTATGTGATTTAAAGGCACACCTTCCGCCTCAAGAAAACCCTTTAAAGCTCCAATTTGGTAGATGAGACAATTCACCATCTCTTCACGACCGATTTTCATCTCTCGCCTTCCAAATCCTTGCAAATCAGGCAAGGACGGGTGAGCGCCAACCTTCACTCCATGGCTTTTGGCCAACTGAACTGTAGATCGCATGTGGTTAAAATCCGAAGCATGAAAGCCACAAGCCACGTTGGCGACATCGATCAAAGGCATAAGGCCTGCATCATCACCGAGCTTATAAAGTCCAAAGCTTTCACCCATATCACAGTTAATAAATGTCATCAGATAATTTCCTAAAAAATAAAGAAAACGTTATTAAGTTATCCTAAACTTAACAGCAGTTCAGTAGAAGCTAGTCATGTTGAGTTAAAATATAAACCCCCGAACTGTGCAAATTCGCCTCCCAACCAGGCTCTATCACTAAAGTGGTCGTAACCTCTTCAATCACCGCAGGGCCTTTAATGTAGTCGCCGGCTCCAAGGGCAGCTCCCTTGTAAACTGGTACGGCTTGAACCACTGCATTGCTAGCAAAAATCATGTTTCGCATCCCATTCAAAGCCGACTCGGAACCAACTCCCTCGGGTATTTTCATACGATTAGGGCGGTCCATTCTGCCCCAAATTGCACTTTCAACATTGACAACCTCTACAGTGCTTTGCCGCTCACAATATGTGTATAATTCTTCATGACGAGCGTGAAAAGCTTCTTTCAGCGCCTCAAGGGCTACCTCATCAATCTGGGATGGATCCATATCCACTGTACATTCATGCACTTGCCCTACATAGCGCATGTCAAAACTGCGCCTAATTGATATGCGATCATCTTCAAAACCGTCACGGCGAATGTCGTTTTTTCCGCGCTCTTCAATCTTTGTCAATACAGCATCCAGCCGAGTAGCTGCCGAGGGCGCATCCAACCTCACTGGTGCTGGGGCCATATAATTATATTTAACATCAGAAATAATTTGTCCATAAGCACAAAGACCTGAAGCCATCTTAGAAATAATTACTTTCTTGATACCCATCTCTCGCGCCAGCGCGGTGATATGTGCCCCCGTGGCTCCGCCTGCACAGTTCAAAACAAAGTCGCGCGGATCATAACCACGCTCGACCGAGACACGTCGAATGGCATTCACCATATTGCTATTAACAATAGTAAACATTCCATATGCAGCTTGTTCTACAGTCATTTTTAAATGGTCTGCCAAAGCCAGTTTTATAGAAGAACGGGCTCTTTCTAGGCTTAGTGGTAGCCGCCCACCAACCAACCCGTCTGGGTTCAAATAACCCAGAACTAAATTAGCATCTGTTGTGGTCGGCAAAGTGCCGCCTTGATCATAGCAGGCAGGTCCCGGTTCAGATCCTGCAGACTGTGGTCCCATCTGCATGATGCCCATCGCATCAATCCACCCAATTGAACCGCCTCCAGCACCCAAAGTTTCGACCTGAATCATAGGAATGCCAATTCTATAGCGCAAAAAATCAATGTTCTTGGACACATTTGCGCGCCCATTGCGCGTCAGGGTGATGTCAAAAGATGTGCCTCCCATATCGACAGTTATGATATTTTTCATGTTCCAAGGCTCGCCAATATAAAGAGCTGCCTGGGGCGCAGATGCGGGGCCTGAGTTGATGGCATAAACTGATTGATCCGACACCACTGAGCCTAACGCCAGCCCGCCATTCGATTGAAAATAGCGAACGGGATTTTTTGCCCCAAGACTGTGAAAATAGGAATCAATCGCCTCGACATAATCAGATAGGATCGGCGCAAGGTAAGCATTAACAATAGCAGTAGACGTTCGGGTGTATTCACGCACTTGTGGATAGAGCTGGCTGCCAACAGTCAGCCGCACAGCAGGCATCATTTGACGAACAATTTCAGCGGCACGTAACTCGTGTTCAGGATGCAGTACTGACCAGACAAAAGAAATGGCTACCGACGTAACGCCGTGGAGAATAAAATAATTACATGCGTCGCGCACCTCTATTTCATTCATCGGCGTATGTACTGCCCCAGTTGAAATTACCCTCTCAGTAACACCGCGACGCAAGTAACGTGGCACCAACATTGTTGCAGGCGGATATTCCGGGTCATATCGATAGCCGTCTTCTTTATGCCCTAACCTAATTTCAATACTGTCTTCATGACCACGAGTAGCAATTAGTCCAGTTTTTGCCCCCTTGTGTTGAATTAGGGCATTCAAACCTACTGTTGTACCATTTATGCATAAATCAGCGTTTGATGCTATCGTTTGCGCCGACACCCCAATTTCTTCCTCAATCAGCTTGAGCCCATTTTGAATTGCAATAGTAGGATCTTGAGGTGTAGACAGCGCCTTAAAGATCCTGACATCCCCCGTGCGATCCGCGAGGATGAAATCTGTAAAGGTGCCACCAGCGTCGATGCCCAGACGGTATTGGTTTTGCATAGCTGTAATCCTTTTAGTTAGATTAAGTTGCGTTCAAACGATATGCTGCAGTAGAAAGCTCATCGACGACCAGCCCTTCGCGATCAGAAATGACAACGCCATAATCCAGAAGTGCGCCCTCCACACTGACCAATCCGTTGCGCACATCATCAACCACTCGAGCCACATCACGTTCGAACGAACAACCAAATCCACCACCACCTGGGTTACGATTAGCCGCGCGTTCACCTGGATGAATTATTTCTATTACATTATCAGTAATAATTTCTGTCTTTCCATTCCGCGTTAAAACCAAACTACCCACCTTAGGCGCTATCATTTTTGATTTGGCTCCAGCGGCACCCATAGCTGGAATGCGGCGCCCTTCACCAAATGTGATCAGGGTCATCGGAGAATCTAATGGCTCCACCTCCCAACAAGTGCCAGACCCACCACGGTTTTTACCGGCCCCTCCGGAGTCCTCCATCAAAGAATATCGATGTATTATAATTGGGTAGCTATATTCTAACATCTCTATATCGCCACTCGTCAAAGCACCGAAGCAGCATTCAGGGCCGCAAGCGTGCCAACCGTCTTGATTGGCGGTAGCTCCAGCACCCGAGATAATTGAAGCTAAAACCATTGTGACATACTCTTCGTCATGGCGCTTATCCCAACCGGCAATATTACATCCATTAGCATGACCCCAACTCGCCAAAACCTTGTCTGGGGCCGCCTGCTCGAACGCTAAACGTACTGCATCAGTAAGTGTTTCCATTGGAGTAGTAGTGCAGTTCATATGAGGCGCCGGTGATTGTGCATTACAAAGCGTTCCCTTTGGTCCCATATCAGTAGAGACGCATCGATACAGTCCTTCATTATAAGGAGGTGGAAGCTGTGCAAACATCATCAAGCCAAGATATACACCAGAGTGGCTATTGCCCTCGTAACTATTTATAAAATAAGGAATTTGCGGCGGTGACTGAATAGCTATATGGCAATTGTTACCCGTTATTGTGACAGTTGCCGTAATGTCAAAATCCCCATACCCATGGCCAGCATCTTCTACGATTGCAGTACCGCAATATACGCCGTCAGGAACCGCAGCAATGAGACTGCGCATATGTGCCTCTGCCATATTCAACAGCTCAGAAATGCACGCCTGAACCACATCTTTTCCGTATTTATCCATGAGTGCTATCAAGGCACGCGCACCAACTTTGCAGGCGCCAATCAATGCGTTAAAGTCGCCTTCCTGATCACGGCGTGCACGCATGTTAGATAGAAGTAGATTAAGAACATCCTCACGCGGCTTACCCTTATCCCATAACTTCAGTGGTGGAATTCGCAAGCCTTCCGCATAAATCTCGGTCGCTGCCGGATTATAACCAGCTGGAACTGGCCCGCCAATATCAGTCAAATGGCCCTTACAAACGGTCCAAAATACAAGCTCACCCTTGTAAAAAACGGGGTAATACATACAAGTGTCAATGATATGTGAACCACCATATTCAGGATCATTGTGAAGAATTAAATCACCTTCATGAATATCGTCTTTAAAATACTTTGCGACGGACTTCATTGCGGGGATTAGACTACCTAAATGTATTGGAATATCTTGGCCCTGCAATATCATTTCTGGAGTCGCATTAAATAACGCCGTAGAATAATCATGCGCCAATGTGAAAACTGACGATCGGGCTGTTTGCTCCAAAGTCATCGTCATTTCCCGCTGTGTGGTCTCGAGAACTCCGCGCACTACCGATAAAGTTATAGGGTCAATTGTATTATCCATCACAGAACGCCTCCTAAGCTTAATGTTCGATCTTGGATCAGGGATCCAAAAATGGCATTTTGGATAAGCCCTGAATTCATTGAACGCACTCATGTTACACTGTTCTTAATTTTTATAACTGTCTTGCATATTAGTGCACTAAAATTTGTTTTTTAGAGCACTAATCCATGGAGATTATTTTATTTTCTTGCAATCATTTTAAATTTGCAAAAGATTAAGTCCATAAAATTATTCATGATCCCATAGGGAAATATTCGTTTTGAGCATAGCAGTGCATAGTACTAATAACATCGTTCAAACGGAAAGAGCTGATTTCTGGAACGATGTCATCGCAGAAACGTATTTTCCGTTGCAACTGACTTTTAGTAACGCCGCGACGTTTGAGGGTAAATTGGAGCATCAAAGTTTGGGAGAAATTGAGCTGTCACGGCTTCAAACTGGACCTATACAATATGAACGAAAGCGCCATCAAATTGTAAACAGCACAGAAGAGCAGTATCTAATTACAATTCCGAGCCGTTCGCCGGTTGATTTTTATCAATTGGGACGACAAGTCCGTTGCAATCCAGGCGGGTTTATCTTGGAGCGCGGGGATGAGCCGTACCAATTCTCCTACGCTGCCAAAAATGATTTAGTTGTAATTAAAGTGTCAAAGCAATTACTTGCAGATCAATTACCTGAACCAGATCGCTTTTGTGCCGAAATTTTTGACGGCAAAGAAGGTTTAGGCGGGCTATTCACCACAATGGCGTTGCGTGTCCAATCCTATGCACCAGCGGATAAAAAATCTCGATTAGTTTTGGGGCGTAATTTGATCGACCTTCTCGCATTGGTATTGGGCGAGAACACGCAAACCAATTTGACCTCGCGGTCGTCAGTACGTGCTGCACACTTGCAACGGGCAGAGGAATTTATAGCAACCAACTTGGCTAACTCAAACCTTTCCCCCGATTTAGTGGCTAATTCATGTGGTATATCAAAAAGGTATTTACACGAAGTGTACGAAAATGCCAATCAAACGGTATCACAATCTATACGTCAACAACGTTTGAACGCAGCACGCAATGCTTTGACAATGCAAAACAGTGCATCAATGTCCGAAATAGCGTATCGGTTTGGCTTTTCGGATCAAGCACAATTTTCAAGGTCATTCAGAGGAATGTTTGGGCAAACCCCATCTGAATATCGACAAATTTTTCATTAAAATGAGGGGCCCATAACCTAAAGGGTATGGTATTTATCATTTCTATAGAGCAATCCACTAGCTAAGAATATTAATTTAAATCATTTTTTTGTATCTATTAAAAATAGGTTGGCAGTTCTAAATTTTGAAAACCTAGCCTTATTTTTCAAATAAAGACATGCTTGGAGAGCTTCATGATCCTTGGTTTTGGCCTAATTGCGCCGTTCTTCATTTATATTATAACTGGATTTACGGTTCAAAAAATTCAAGGTTATTCTATTGAAGCACAAAAGTGCCTTGATAACTTTATTTTTTATGTGGCGTTGCCATGCCTCCTATTCCAATCTGTACGCTCAATCCCTTCAGGAACCAAAGAAGTGCTCAGCTTTTTGAGTATAACGGTTATGGTTACGGGCATAATGTTCTTTCTCGGTTGGGTTAACGGAAAACTCTGGGGAGGGGGTGATAACCCAGCAGTCTACGGTCTGATAGGAGGTTATTCGAATATTGGTTACATGGGTCCACCACTAACTGTCGCTATTTTAGGCCCGACAGCGGCAGCACCTGCGGCGTTCATTTTTTGTGCGGACGTCCTCTTATTGTTTTCAATATGGCCCGCAATGGTTGGCCAAAACAGTATGTCACTACATTACCTGATTAAGTCATTATTAAAAGTCATGGCCCATCCATTCATTATTGCAGTCATAGCAGCACTCATTTTTGGACATAGCGGACACAATTTACCAAATTTTATTAATGATCCGTTGAATGGTTTTCAAAAGGCTGCAGCACCTTGCGCCCTTTTTTCACTCGGGCTGACGTTGGCCAGGCACCGACCAGAAAAATCTAATTTGGCGCTCAATTTATCACTATTTATAAAACTCTTTTGCCATCCAATATTAATTATGGCTATCTTTTATGTTTTACCAGGCTTCAATCCAATATGGGTTTCAACGGCGATAATAATGGGTGCACTACCCCCTGCAGCCAATGTGTATGTGATGGCACGAGCTGCAAACCAAAGTATTTCATTGGCAGCAAAAGCGGTAATGTATGGTACGCTCGCTTCTGGGATAACTCTACCGGTGGTGATGTGGTTGCTAATCGGCATTTAAATTTTACCACAGCGCTGCCCTAAAGAAGTTAATTTTTTAGAGACATCGTAAAGTTTTTGATAACTAACCGGAACATTATGGAAGCAAAATAGACTGGATTAAACAAACCAAAAACTCTTAAACCCGATTCATTAAGCGGTGGCTCAACGACATTTAATGCTGAGGCCATACCCCTGTTATAAATGACCTATTTTTAGATATAACCGTCTTTTAAGTTTTTGCCAAAAATACTAATTGTCGGCAAGATAAGAGTTATCTTGAGTTAAATTGTTGAGCTCCTATATCCAGTTTGCAACCCGTTCGAAACAATAAGTGAGACATCTACACCGAAAGAAAATGCTGTTGCAGAGCCAAAATCCAGACCTGAGGTACTCATAGGTTATACTATCCATAACCGAAAGTTAGTGGCAATTAGCAGCTCTAACCATGCCAATAAAAGTATGTTCAAAACTTCACTTAGCAACTTTTGATAATATAAAAATCTTCTAAAAATTTTAGCTCGTTTTATTCTATGAAACTAGATAAATTCTAGTCTCGATGGAATAATAGGACAACAACCAATTGCTGCAAGCCCTAAAACGCATTCTGACCGATCGCTCGAGCGGCCGATACGAAGTTCGGCTAGAACAGGCTATT
>TARA_B110000503_G_scaffold53746_1_pt1 | contig 29706 bp, 39 predicted proteins | sample TARA_B110000503 | Tara Oceans TARA_B110000503 (sample SAMEA4397472) | marine metagenome | biome: Polar Biome; feature: [SRF] surface water layer (ENVO:00010504); material: water (ENVO:00002006), including particulate matter (ENVO:01000060) such as... | depth 5 m | reverse complement strand
TGGGATAAAATTTTCAACAAAAATAAAAAGGATAAAAAAGATGAGAAAAATAGCAATAATTAGTCTTTTACTATTATCATTTAGCGTATCTGCTGGATATGATGATGAATTATTAACACCAGAAGATCAAGAAGAATTAAATGATATTGTAAAGAATGAAAGAAATATAATAGTACATCTTGAAGCACAATTACAACAAGAACAAAGATTAGAATCAACGTACAAATCAATATACAACCAACAACAATTAAACAACTATCAAAATAGGTTATTGCAATATGATATTCTTGATTCTTTAAACAGGAGATAACAAATGCCAATTAATTTAAAATATACCAAAATTGGCACTATTAGAAATGGTCATGGAATAGGATCAGATGAATATCTGCTTATTACAGATGATGATACTATAACAGATATGGATTTGGAAGAATATGAAGAATATTTAACTGAACAGCATTGTTATCAAAGTGGAGTATTTTGTTGTGAAGGTATTACATTATTTAGAAAAGGTGATTCTGATTGTGAACTAATATTGATTGTGCACCATGATGTGTTATGTTAGGAAAGATAGAACACAATATTTTATAAAATACAACATAAAAAGAAAAAAAATAAGACAAGATGAAAAATCTTCCACACTTCATTTGCCTGGAAAAAGAGAATCAGATGATGTGTGGAACATTCAAAGAAAAAAAAGTAATTTTCAATATGGTGAAATATATATTAATTTCATGAGACAATCATTCAAAAAGGATAACAATGTCAATATTACCAGAAAAATCAATATCAGAAAAAATATTATCTGAATTAACTCATACAAAAATATCAGAACATCGTGCGCATATAGGATATTCTTCTGCTGGTGAAGAGTGTAAAAGAAAATTCTGGTATGATCTGCACTGGGCATATGATAGAATTGTTGATGATAGATTACAAAGAATATTTGATACTGGTTTTATTGGTGAAGATTTTATGGAGTGTTCATTATTGAATACAGGATATTCAATACACTCTAAACAATTAGAAATCATAGGGTGTCACGGTCATGTATTAGGACACATTGATGGAATTATAACTATAGATAATATTGATTATTTAATTGAATTTAAAACAATGAATGATTCAAATTTTACCAAACTTAAAAAGGAGGGTTGTAGAAAAAGTAAAAGGGGATATTACTATCAGATGCAGGCATATATGGGGAAATTAAGCCTATCTAACGGGCTTTTGATGGTCTATAATAAGAATACCTCAGAATATTATTTAGAAGTTATTAAGGCTAATAAATTTATATTTGAAGAAATTGAAAGCATGATGTTTGATGTTTTAACATCTGAATTCATTCCTGACAGAATTGGGGAAAAAACTTGGTTTGCATGCAAGTTCTGTAGTGCTAAAAGTATATGTCAAGATAAAAAACCAATATCAATTAATTGCAGGACTTGTAATAATGCAGATATTGAAAATGATGGTAAATGGTCTTGTTCTTTAAAATCAGAATTGATAAATACAGAACAGCAAAGATTAGGATGTGAACATTGGATAATAAAGGAATCATTAAAATGAAATTTAAACCACGTTGGTATCAGCAAGAAGCACATGATACTGTGATTGACTTTATGTCTAAAAATCCAGGTAAACATCCGCTTATTGCTATGCCAACAGGTTCAGGTAAATCATTAGTAATTTGTATGCTAATTGATTATGTTAGGAAAAATTGGGATGCAAAAACATTAGTATTATGTCACACTGCTGAAATATTACTACAAGATAAAAAAGCAATTGAAAGATTTTCAGGTGAAGAAGTAGGTCTGTATTCAGCATCATGTAAATCTAAAACAATAAGAGATATTACTGTAGCAGGAATACAATCAGTTTATAAAAAACCAGAATTGTTTAAACAGTTTGATTTGATAATTATTGATGAGTGTCATCTTATAAGCAAAAAAGATGATAGTATGTATAATACATTTTTCAAAGAAGTTGGTAAAATATATTGTGGATTAACTGCTACTCCATTTAGATTAGGAGATGGTTATATTTATGGTCAAGATGATTGCTTATTTGATACTTTAGTTTATGACTTAACATCAATGGACAATTTCAATAGATTGATACAAGAAGGTCATTTATGTAAATTAAAAACACTACAGACAACACTAGAGTTTGATACTGAAATGTTACACACTAGATCAGGAGATTTTATTGAAAAGGAAATGTCATCAATTTATGATACAGAGGAAATTACAAATGCAGCAATCAAAGAAGTCATCAAAGTGGGCACTAATTATAATAAGTGGCTTATATTTGCTATTGATATCAGTCATGCTGAACATATAGCTGAAAAACTTATACAAAGTGGAATACCCACTGGATTAATTCATAGCAAAATGGAATTTTGTAGAGAAAAAACATTAAACCTTCATAGAGATGGAACATATACTGCTTTGGTAAATGTTAATGTTTTGACTACTGGTTATGATGATGAAGAAATAGATTTAATTGTTATATTAAGACCAACTGAATCTCCAGTATTCCACATACAAACAGTAGGTAGAGGGTTGAGAATAAGTGATAGAAAAGATCACTGTTTGATATTAGATTTTGCTGGAAACACAAAAAGACTTGGACCAGTAAATGATGTACATATTAAAAATAAAGTAAATAAAGTTGAAGGATGTGGAGAAGCAGTAACTAAGACTTGTCCAGAGTGTGATGTTATATTGCACCCTAGTGTTAAAATATGTGATAGTTGTGGATACATATTTAAATTTGCAACAAAGCTAACAACATATTCTGAAGGAGATGAAATAATAGCAGAAAGGCAAAGATGGTATAATGTATCTAATATTTTTTATCACTTACAGCATAAACCAAATATACCAGATAGCATTAAAGTTTCATATGAGTGTGGAATGAAAATATTTACTGAATTATGGTGCTTAGATTATAAAGGTTATGCAAGACAACGTGCAATAGCAATTATGAAAAGACGTTATGATATTACACCAGAAGATGTACATTCATCAGCAGATGCTATGGGTATAGTGCATTTACTTATTATGCCTATTAAAATATTAGTTGATACAACAAAAAAATATCCTCAAATTTTAAAGTATAAATTTGAAGATAATTAGTATCTTTTTATTTTTATATAGGTTATAATTAAACCCTACTATTTTAAAAGCGTTAGAGCCTCGCTGTTAAGGCTCGATTATTAGGAAATTAAAATGTCACAAGAAGAAACTGTAGTTGAAGAAACATCTGTAGTTGATGCTGCTATTAAACAAGCATTTGTATCTGCAATGAATGATGGTAAAGAACCTGATTCAATTAAAATTGCAATGATTGGAGCTGGTGCTTCATTCAAAAATGTAAATAGATTATTTAATGCATTCATGGTTGAAGATGGCCATGTTGTATCAAAAGAAGAAAAAGATTCAATTTTAAGTGAATTGCTTGATGGCTTGGATTTAACTGATTCTGATACATTTGAATCTGCTATTGTTGAATTAGCACAACGTTTACAAGTAAGTGAACTTTCATCTGTAGCTAGCATTAGACAGTGGGCTAAAAAGAATGATTTGCCTTTCTACAAAAAAGCAAAAGCTGAATCAAAAGGTGAACGTTCAAGCATAACATCTGATATCTTTAATTGGATTAGTGAAAACCCATCTGCTACTGAAGATCAATTAGTTGAATTCTTAAAAGAAATTGGTACTGAAAATACATTGAAGCACGCTTCATTGTATAAAGGTATTTTAGGTGTTGCTAACAAAATTGTTGCAAATAACACCTAATAAAAACACCTAGTCAAGTGTAAAACTGACTAACATCCCCCTTCCTGGATATGAAGTAAAACTATCCACAATTATAAATTTGGAGATTAAAATGATAATACTAGGTGCAGGACTGGCTGGTTGTTTAGCTGCTGTCCTAAATCAAAATTCAACTATCTTTGAACCTTTTGGTAACAAAGAAACTCACAAAGCAATTCTAAGATTCCGCTCAGATGAAATTGGCAAAGCAGTAGGAATCCCATTCAAAAAAGTCAAAGTATATAAAGGCATTTCACTAGATGGACAAGATGTTCCATTAAGCCCACGATTAATAACAATGTATTCACGTAAAGTGTCTGATACATTATCTGCAAGATCAATCACAAAATTAGAAACTGTTGATAGGTGGGTTGCTCCAGATAATTTTCATGCAATGCTAAAAGATATGCTTGATGATAGAATTTACTATAATATAGATATTGAATCACATTCTGAATTTACAGATATTCAGACTCCCAAAATAAGCACACTCCCTTTAAAAGTATTAAGCAATATGCTTGGTACATATATCAATACTGAAACAAGAAGTTCAGGAATATTTGTAACAAAATATAAATTAGTTGATTGTGATATAAATATGACAGTATATTTTCCATCACCTGAAACAATGGTTTATAGAGCATCTATAAGTGAATCTGAATTAATTATTGAATCAATATATCCTATAACAACAAAAGATGTAAGCACTGTTAGATGGGCTATGGGTATGATGTTAATGCGTCCTGAATGTATCTGCTTTAATGATGAACAGTTAAATGGTAAAATATCACCAATGAATGAAGAAATAAGAAAAGAATTCATATTCAAAACAACTGTTCAAAATAATATTTACTCTCTTGGCAGATTTGCTACATGGAGAAATTTAATAATGGATGATGTATATAAAGACATACAAGTAATTAAAAAACTAATGAATCAATCAAATTATGATAGGGTGATAAAATGAAAGTAAAACTAATTGGATACCAAGAGCATGCTTTGGAATTATTGCTATATACCAAAGATACAAGATTGCAAGGTAGTAATTCACTAGATGATATAATATCATGGCCATATGATAAAAAAATGGAACATTATGCTTATATGAAAGATACAATAAAATCATCTTTTGAATTTGCTAAATATACATTTGAATTGAAAGAAGTTAGCAGAGGATTCATTCAGCAGTTAACAAGAACAAGAACTCAAAATTATGCTCAAGAATCTATGAGGGCTGTAGATGTTAGAGATGCTAATTTTTATAATGAAGGAATGTGTGAAGAGTATGATTTAGCAGTTGAAACTTCTGTTAAAAAATATTCAGAAATGATAGATGGAGGAATACAAATTCAAGATGCTAGAGGTGTTCTACCAATTGATACTCTTACAAGTATAATAGTTGGAACTGATTTAAGAACTATGCATGAAACTGCTAAGGTAAGATTGTGTTACCGTTCACAAGGTGAATATCAAGAAGTATTCAAAAGAATGAGAGATGAAGTTGCCAAAGTTCATCCATGGGCAATTGATATGATTAATGTAGCTTGTGTTGATAGTGGTATATGCTGTTTCCCTAGATATACAGAGTGTCCAATTCAAGATTTTACAGTAAAAGTATCAGCTGCTAAAAAATTAGCAATACAAATTGCATGGGATTTAAATACACACCAAGCCAATCCAGTAGCAATTAATGGAGTAACAATGAAATGAGTGCATTACAACAACAAGTAGATGGTAATCATTACAAAGGATTAAAGATACAACCAATTGAATTCTGCTACCATAATGGAATACCTGCTATAGAAGCAAGTGTTATAAAATATGTTGTTAGACATAGAAACAAAAATGGTAAACTTGATATCAAAAAAGCTATACATTTATTAAACATATTATTGGAGCTTGAGTATGATGAAAAAGATAGTAGCATTTGATACAGAAACAACTGGTTTGCTAAAGCCTGGTGCTTGTGGTGTAAATGAGCAACCATATATTATTGAAATATTTTTATTAAAATTTACTGAAGATTCTGAAGTAATGGATACGCTTGAAATGTATTTAAAACCACCAATTGAACTTCCTGAAATTATAACAAAAATTACTGGCATAAGAGATAAAGATTTAATTGGTGCTAAGACATTCCCAGAAGCATATGAGGAAATAGCTGATTTTATGAATGGAGTTGATATATTTACAGCACACAATTTATCATTTGATAAAAATATGTTAGGTAATGAATTGATGAGAATTGATAAAGTATTAAATTTTCCATGGCCAAAAAAAGATATATGCACTGTTAAGAAAAGCAAACACTATGAAGGCTATAGATTAAATCTTGGTAAGTTATATAAATATTTATTCAACAAAGAATTGTTAAATGCACATAGAGCAAAAAATGATGTTATGGCTCAATCAGAATGTTTTATTGAAATGATGAAACGTGGGGATATTATATTATGATACATTTAGCAGTAAGGTCTGAATTTAGTTTCAAAAAGGCTTTTGCTCCAATTAATGAAATAATTAAATTAGATGGAGATGCAATAGGTATCGCAGATGATAATAATACTTATGGCCATATACCTTTTGTAAAGGCTATGGAAAAAGTAGGAAAGAAAGCTATACTAGGAGTGCGATTAACGGTTGTAGAACACCTTAAGGAGCGTTTTGAATATAAAGGTAAAGCGGTTATATTACTTGCTAGGAATAATGATGGATTAAAGGAAATTTACAAACTAACAAGTTTGGCTTGGGAGCAATTTTATTATATACCTAGAATATCTGTAAATGATTTTAATAACATATCTGATAATATTATAAAAATTAATGGTAATGATACTTCTGATTTGGAATTCGATTATACTGCTATCAATTTTAATACACCTGACAAAATTAAATCAAGTGAATCTGTGTATATTGATGACAATAGATTTTTAAAACAATCTGATAGAGATGTATATGAGTTAATGGCAGGATCATCAAAAAGAGGAGATGGAAGATCATATTCATTTGAAACTGATTGTGACCCATTACATGTATTATCAGAAGAAGAAGTTACTGCGTATTTTGGATATGCTTCTATGCTTAATACTTATTTGGTTGCAGAAGAGTGTAATGCTAATTTGGAAAAAGCTGATATGGTAAAGTATACAGGTAGAGACAATATTGTTTCTATGTGTATCAAAAGTAGTAAGATAGATTTGCTAAATGATAAAAAATACAATGATAGATATAATTATGAAATAGATTTGATCAAATCAAAAGGCTATGAAGATTATTTCATGATAGTATCTGATATGATTAAGTATGCTAAAAGGCAAGGTATATTAGTTGGTCCAAGTCGTGGTTCTTCTGCTGGTAGTCTTGTATGCTATTTATTAGATATAACTGAAATTGACCCAATTGAACATGATTTAATTTTTGAAAGATTTATTGATATTAACCGCTTTGATTTGCCTGATATAGATATTGATTTTCCAGATACAAAAAGAGATATTGTTATCAAATATCTTATAAATAAATATGGTGAAAGTAATGTAGCATCATTAGCAAATATTAATAGGTTTAAAGCAAAATATGCTATAGGTGAATTTGCTATGGCACTTAATATACCACCTTTTGAAACTACTGAATTAAAAGATTCAATAATTGAAAGAAGTGGTGGAGATGCTAGAGCAGCACAATGTATATCTGATACACTTGAAGGAACAGATGTTGGTAAAACCTTTATTGAAAAATACCCAGCAATGTCACTTGTATCAGAAATTGAAAATCATGCTAGTCATGCTGGTAAACATGCTGCTGGTATAATTGTAAGTAATAAACCATTAACTGATTACTCTGGAGTAAATGTAAGAGAAGGTGTAATCATGATGGATAAGAAAGATGCTGAGTATATTGATTTGTTAAAAATAGATGTTCTTGGTTTAAGAACATTATCAATACTTGAAGATGTATGTAATATGATTCATATGCCTGTATCAGATGTATATAAAATACCATTAGATGATTTCAAAACATTTAGGTTATTTAATAGCATGAGATTAAATGGTATATTTCAATTTGAGGGTCAGGCTTTAAGAATCATTACAAAACAAATGGGTGTTCATGTATTTGATGATATAGTAGCAATTACTGCTCTTGCTAGACCTGGTGCACTTAACTCTGGTGGTACTGGTAGATATATCAAATATAAAACTGGTAAAGAACAACCAATATATAGATCAGAAGCACATAGGAAAATAACTGGTAGCACTATGGGCATTGTAGTATATCAAGAACAAATGATGAGTATGGCAAAAGAGATTGGAAGAATGTCTTGGGAAGATGTATCCAATCTAAGAAAGGCAGCATCTAAATCTTTAGGTGATGAATTTTTTAGCAAGTTTAAAGAAAAATTTATTGCTGGAGCATTAGAAAATAAAGTAAGCCAAAGTGATGCAGAATTGCTATGGCATGATATAGCAGCAACTGGTTCTTGGACATTCAATAAATCACATGCAGTATCTTATGGATTAGTTAGCTATTGGACTGCTTGGTTTAAAGCTAATTATCCGCTTGAGTTTGCTGTAGCAAATCTTAATAATGCTAGAAGTGTAGATTCAGCAATTAGACTATTAAGAGATTTTGTTGAGAATGAAGGATTTGAATATATAGCTGTTGATCCTGATGAATCAGATGTTAATTGGACTGTTTCAAATGGTAAGTTATTAGGAGGATTAACAAACATAAAAGGATTGGGAGTATCAAAAGCAAAGAAGATTATATCAGATAGAAATATTGGTAAAGCCCCAACTAAAGCAGTTATGAATAAACTTGTTGATCCTATTACTGATTTTGATATATTGTTTCCTTGCAAAGAAAAATGGGGTAATTTATATAGTGACCCAGTATCATATGGATTAGATAAAAAGCCTGCATTTATAAAAGATATTGAAGGTAAAGGTGAATATATATTAATTGGAAAGATTATAACAAGAGATTTAAGAGATAGGAATGATTATCAAGCTGTAACTAAAAGAGGGAGCAAAGTAGATAAAGATCAATTTTATTTAAAACTTATAGTTGAAGATGATACTGATTCAATTCTATGTATGGTTGGACATACAGATTATGAAACACTAGGTGGTAAACAACTAGCAGAAGAATTAAAAGAAGGAACATGGGTTATAATCAGAGGAAATATAAAATCAGATTGGCGCATGATAACTATTAAACATATTGTTAACTTAGATGTTTGGAGATAAAATGAATTCAACTATAACTATGTACATGAAAGATAATACTGGAAAAGTTAGAGTATGGAGTATTGCGGCAATTGGAAATGATATTGTAATACAACATGGCCAACTAGGAGGATCAATGCAAACAAAAGTAGAAATAATTAATGAAGGCAAAGGTGGTAGAACAACTCAAGATCAAGTACTATCAAGAATTGCATCAAGAGTATCTAAACAAAGAGATAAAGGGTATTCATCTGATATAGAAAGTGCTTTTATAAGGCCAACAAATTCACTTGGTCTGCCAAAGCCTATGTTAGCTAAAAGATATGATCAAGTTTCAAATGTAGATTTGAAATATTCATTTGTTCAACATAAATATAATGGACATAGATGTATAATAGGAAATGTTAATGGTAATATAATAGCATATTCAAGAAATGGAAAATTGATAACTTCAATCAAACATATTACTGATAATATAAAACTTGATGAAGGTGAATTTATAGATGGTGAATTATACAAACATGGCATATCACTACAAACAATATCAAGTCTAATTAAACGTGAACAGCAAAATACTGCTAATCTTGATTTTATAGCATATGATATGATAAAAGATGTTCCATATTCTGAAAGATACTTAAGACTGCTTAGTTTGACAGATGCACCAGATAAACCAATTCCAAATATAATACTTGCTAGAACAAAACACATATCACAAATAGTATCTGTCAAAGATGAATTAATGAATAGCATCAACAAAGGATATGAAGGATTAATAATCAGGCAAGGAGATAATGGATATGAAGATGGTAAAAGAAGTCATTCATTAATAAAAGTAAAAAAATGTTTTGATGATGAATTTGAAATTGTATTTGTTCACAGTAGTATTGATAATTGGGCTATACTTGAATGTGTTACAAATGAAGGGAAAAGTTTTAGAGTTAGTGCTCCAGGAACCATAAAAGAAAAAGAGTACATATTAAATAATTATGAAAATTATATTGGAAAATATGTTACCGTTGAATATTTTGAACTAACAAATAATGGCACTCCATTCCACCCAATTGCTATAGCTTTTAGAGATAAAATAGAGGAATAAATAGATTAATATAGGCTAAAATATACGCTAGTTTAAACGATTATATTATTTTAATACTAGCGTATAGGTTAATAAATTTTAAACCTTAAAACAAATAAAACAAATATGAATAATTATTTATTGCCAAGCAAATCTAATAAAGTTTTTGTATGGGTACCATATTTATCAATATTATTTTGAAATCCATTTTGGCCATTAAATCTAGGTTGTATCTCACTCATACTTTTAGACACTGGGTTGTATTCCATAGTAAGTATTGGTTCATTATTAGCACTTCTTAAAGAGTAAAAATCCTGAGTAGGTGTTTGATTTTGTGTTTTAAGACAATTACCTTGCATTTCAGCTTCAGCATCCATAGCTTGTCTACTATTCAAAAAATTCCATGATGTTCCATCATCAAATTGATGCATTTGAGTTATATCTTTTGCACCTTCAGTATTCAATAATTTAGGTCTTGCTTTACTAATATTAGCTATAGCATTATCATCATATTGTGTAGCTTGTCTTACCATTTCTTGCAAAGACATGTTATTGATATTGGCAGGCAATTTATCAAGTAGCCTTGTTTCACCACCCCAAGACTCAGTAGAAGGCAGTTCGGGATAAAAAATATTTTGTTTAGGGTACTCATCAGTATAATTAAGTAATTTTTCAGGAATATCCCCTTCACGATTAGAATATGCTGCTTTTATATCATTTGCATTTTCAAAATATTTACCTGCTTGTGTTTTTGCTATTTGATTTGTGCCTGCAATTTCTCTAAAATAATCTGCAAGTTTTTGAGCTTGATCCACATGTTTTAATTCAGATGGATAAGAAGTATTGCTATGTAATCTATTTATAATTGCAGCAATAGTTGTATTACCATCATGATCATTTGCAAGCAATGTGCCAATGTCAGCATTTGGATCAAATGGATCATCATAAATAAATTTACTTTTATTTATTTTACCACCTGATAACTCACGTGTAATTCTATCCATATAAGATGTTGAGTTATGTATGTTGTGTAAGGATAATTCACTACTATTATTCATATGAGTATTTGCTGATGTCTCATAAGTATTTGAACTTGGACCAATATTACCACCTTCATCTACATATTTGACTAATGGGTCATCATCAGTAGCCCATTTTGTTTTAAAATATTTTATCCATTTTTTATCAAAAGAATTAGGATCCACACCCCAATGACCAAAGTCGTTATCAGTAACAACAGAATCAATCGGTTTTCTGATACTACCAATCATGCTTGCAACATGACTAATAGGATTATTGGCAGAAGCAAAGTCTAGCATAGCTGTTGGACCAGTACCTTTTGGTAAGTTATCCTCTATACCAGTTTTTACATTATTGCCTAACTTACCAAGCCATTGTTTGGTAGTATCAGCTTTTGGGTTGTTGTTTAGTAATTGTAGATAATCATCAAACGCACTCATTCAGCTCTCCAATTAGTTAGCATATTGATTAGCAGATAAATATCCAACCAACCCAGGTATTTTATTTAGTACGCTATTATCCATAAAAGCCATGGCATGTGGTCGTTTACCAACTTTAAATAGTGCGGCAGTTTGTTTTGGGTCTAATAATATATCAGCAAGTTTTGATTGTATTGATCTATTTTGACCAGTCATCTCTGACAACAATTTAGCTGTAACACCTTGGTATATACCAGGTATGCCAGAAACTGCTTGCGCCACAGCACCAACTCCTCTTGATTCCATACCACCACCAACTTCGTGTTGAAATCCAGTACCAGAAGTCAATTCTGAAGCAGCTCTACGTCTTTGACTTTCAGATACATTAGACATTAAATCTTTTTGTCTATTGGTAAATGTATTATCATAAGTTGAGCCTTTAAAATCAGTACCTGCTTGAACTAATTTATCTGGGTCTGCTATTATGTCTCCCAATTTTAATGGATCAGTTCTATGCAATGCTGCTTGGTCTGCAGTACCATGTGGATATACTTTATCTATAATTTCTTGCGCAGCATTTCTTCTATTTACTGGTCTAGATAATTGCCTATATTTTGACTGTGCCTGTGCATAATCAGGCATATTTTTTGTTCGCCAATCTTGGAATGCATTTCTTATATCTTTAAATGCATCTTGGTTTAAATTAGCTCTTGGGTCTTTGGCATCTTTTATTAAACTATCTATACCAAGTTTTACATGATGTAAAGCATCACCACTAATTTGTGCACTATTTCTACCACTTAATACTTGATTAAGCATAGCTCTTGTTGGAGGTGATATACCATTATTAGCACCTGTGGTAATAGCTTCGTTTATTGCTTTACGCATCTCTGGTCTTTTAAGCAATTGTACTAACTCTTTATCTACTGGTACCATAGATTGTCTTGCAGCAGCGTATAATGGTTCTGTTTCCGCAGTTCTAAATCTAATTTTCTCAGCAAGTTTTTTAGGGTCTGCAACAGCATTCATTAGTTTACTTTCTGCACCAATGTTATCTAACTCCCTAGATATGTATTGGCCAGGGTTGACGTTAGAAAAATAATCTTGTAAAGTATTTAAACCATAATGTTGTCCTGCTTCAGCTGCAGTTGGTTTATAACCAGGTATTAACTTTTTATAGTTTTCAAGATTAGATACTACAGTCTGTATAGCATCCTCTGGCACTGCCTGTCTAACATAATCAGCAAGTTTAGACATATGACCAGAATCAGTAAATATATCATGTACAGTTCTTGCAGCACCACCAAGATATTTTACAACTGGTTTTGCCACTTGGCCTACTGTACTAAATAAACCAGCTCCTGCAGCGTCAATGGCTCCATTACTTAACCTATCCCATGCATCACCAGGATGAGTCATAGCGCCAGTTATACCAGCCAAACCCATATCTTGTCCAATTTGAGCCAATGGTTTCATTAGTGCGCCACCAGCAACTTCTGGTGCTGCATACATTGCCGGTAACGCTGTGATCGTATCTGCAGCTGCCTTACCAATACCAGTTCCAGTATTTTCAGACATCCATTGATTCTGCCTATCAATCTTCTCTTGCCATGGTTGAGAGTGAAAACCTAACATACCAGCAACACCTGCAGCAGCCTCTTCACCTCTACCAGAAAAACCTAACAACATGTTCTTATCTGGTTCTTTAACACCATACATTTTGTCAAATGTATCAGTTTGAACACGCCTAAGATTTTTAAAGAACTTATCAACAGTACCACTAGGTTGTTCTACAGGTGCTACTTGTTGTGCAGGTTCCGATGGTAGTGCATTAAAATCAGCCTCTGACATTTGACCATTAGAGTCAGCTGGTAATGAATTAAATTCTTCTTCAGTTAAGTCACCCATTACTTTCTCCTTGCATTATATTCAGCAACATCTTTATAGTACACACCATTTATTGTTTTACCAGTTCTTACTTCTTTAGGTGCATTACTATTTATAGTTGGTGCGTTAGGTACATATCCACCATATTTATTTTCTAATACTTTTTCTTTATAATTTAATCCAGTTAATAACTTTTCATAATTTTCTTGTAGTGTTTTCTTATCTGTATAGTAAGGGTCAAGACCACTAATTAATTGTGAAAATTGTAAATCAGCATTAGAGTCATTACCACCAATAGCTTTAAGTGATTCTAAAACTTTACTACCTTGTATACGTGTAGCTCTATTTGCAGAAGGGTCATTTACAATATTGTTATCTAGCCATCTATTGACACCAGGTAAGAATTGTTTTTGACCGCCCCCAGTTTTTAAATCTTCAATGGCTTTGGTTACTTCAGTACGCATGTTTTGTATATCATTTTTCATTACTGGTAAATCAAACGCAGCAACTCTAGATACTTCATCACTTTTTGCTCTACCAATATCTGTTTCTTTATCATAAGAAGCCTGACCACTTGGATCCCACTGGTCAATATCGTGCATCATAGAATCAAACATTGGTCTATCAATACTACCATTCTTAAAATTATCTGTAGCAGTTTTTCTAGACTCGGCACCTCTTTTTCTAAGGTCTAATAACTCTTCAGCAGTCATCTTTTGCTGTGCACCACTGGGCAATGTGGCTTCTTGTATAGTTGGTGCTATTTTACTTCCTGCAATAGTTTTAACTTGTTCAGGGTCTTGTAGAAGTTGTTGATTTTGAGTCATGGCTGACATATCTCTTATTGAGTCGCCATTTGGAGTTACCCACCACCAAGTGCCAGTATCTGGGTCTTGCTCATGAGTTGAACCAAACGGTATAACACCAACTCCTGCCTTAGTGGCAGTTGGTATTAATCTATCAAATATACCAGCACCAGCTTGTTGCAATGTAGGGTCATCTAGCCCCATCATTCTAGCAGCAAGTTTATTTCTATCGCCATCCTGCAGATAACCAGAACCTTTCTGAGTAACTACATTATGACTACTTAATGGATCGGCACTTTCTCTATAGCCAACTTCTGGCGTACCAATTAGTTCCTTCATTTGTTGCATGGATGCTAAGTGCGCCTTTTGCTTTTCTCTTGCAATTCTTTCTTCAGGTGAAACTTTATACATCTCTGCATAATTAGGCTGCTGCGGTAAAGCAGCCGCATGTTGATTTTGTCCTTGAGATAAGAACGCCAGCATTGTGCCAAGACCAGCATTTGAATTTTGCTCCTGCTGTGGTCTTGGTTTGACAATATCACCGCTCAATAAATCTTGTATTGTGAGACCCATTAGCCACCTCCAGAAAGCATTTTAAGTAAAGTATCCCATGTTGCATTTGGATGAACTGCGCCCGGCATTTGAGGCATGCCAGCAGGAGTCATCATCTGCCTTTGTGGTTGCTGTTGCTGACCTTGGGCACCTTGGTTATTAACCACGCCTTGCTGCGCTTGTTGCATCATCTGGTCATACATAGGGTTGTCAGGTTTAGCAGCTGCAAGCCCAGCTGATACATCTTGTTGCTGTGCATACTTTTGCCATTTACCTTTGCCACCATTTGCTGGAGCTGCATTAGCTGGAGGTGCTTGTGAACCAATATTAGATGACATCATTGGATTGGTTGCTGTAGGTGATCCAGATAATGCTTGATTCAATGAGTTTTGTGGTAACACAGCGCCAGCTACTGGTCCAGACATCATGCTATTAGCACCGCCCATTTTACTAGCACCTCCTTTTAGCATATCCATTAATCCACCTCCAGCAGCTCCTGCAGCGCCACTTGCAGCACCAGCTCCAGCACCGCTACTAAATAGCCCCGATAACATTGGTATCAAACTTGCCCAGCCCATTATTTGCCACCCCCGGCACTAACACCCATAGCGCTACTATTGCCGGAACTACCACCCGAGCTAAGTACTGTTGGTGAGCCAATAGAATTAGCATAGTTACTCATGTTCTGCCATGGCATCATTGTAGGCGCCATAGAACCCATACCTAGATTTTGCATTTGGCCTCCAGCGTTTAATGCGCCTGTTTGCACACCTTGTTGTTGTCCTAGCATGCCAGACATCATCTGTTGACGTGCCAGCGTTCCTTGGTCAGCTTGTTGAGCAATATTTAGCTTGTTGGCTAAGTCTTTATCAAACGTGTCATAGCCCGTTTGTGCAAGATTCTTTTGCAGATTACTGTTAATGTCGTACATGCCTTGCGAGGTTGCAACACCATGCCTTGAGCCACCAGACATACCAGATGCTGCTGCTCTTGAGTCAAGGTTAGCTAACATATTATCTGTTGCGCGGTTAGCATCACCTAAATATGACGCCTTCATAGCGTCAGCATAGTTGTTGCCTTGTCCGCCCATCATCTGGCCATATATCTGACTAGTTGCAGTTGGATTACTTAATGACTGTTGCAAAGAGTTAGATAAGGCATTAGCATTATCCATACCTTGGTAGACACCGCCAGCTAATTGATTCTTCCACTCTGGCATTGCTGCTGCATTGGTTTGGTTAATGTAAGATTGCACACCTGGTGTCTGTGCATTTATCGCATTACCAGTACTACCAAATGTGTTTGCCGCAGCACCGTACATTTTGGTAAGTGCATCAGACTGCCACCGTGGTATTGACTGATTAAAATTACTTTGATTACCTGCTTTACTTTGATTATAACTTCCGCCACCTGACATATTACTCTCCTAATTTATTGAGTGATTTACCTGTTACCACATATTTTTGTGTCATACCGTGACGGTGCCATAATCTTATTATTGACTCACGACCTGAGCCTTCTAAGGATGTTGCACCATTTTGTCTAAGTATATCTTCAAACTTGCTAAAATTATTTTTGGTTATAATGCACCTACCACCAATAGCCACGACAAATGCTACTCTATCAGTTGGTCTATTAAAATATGATATAACTATTGCACCATGTACTTTTTCATTGTCATCTGTGACAACAAGAAGTTGCCAATTACCTTGTGTTAGCATTACTTTTATTTCTGCTGTGTCATAGTCACCAGCAGAATATGAAAGTGCTGACTCTATATAGTGCTCTACGTAAGGCCATGTTTGGTTAACATAATCAGTATGTACTACTATTATTTTTAAATTCATACTATTGACACAAGTGTTACTGTTACTATCACAGAAGGACTCTGTGGGTGAATAGGTGCTATTGCAGATGCAGGATGAGTTAATATTGATGAAGTTCCTATGTCTGTAGTCCAGTATAGCTCAAAATAGTCATTAGTGGCAGCATTAACCAATAGGTTTACAGTTAAAATTGAGTGCCCATTAATTGATCCATGCTTTGATGGAACGCTGGCCAAACTTGCTGAGCTAGCTATATCAGCGCCATTTTGTCTAAGCCATACTGTTACATCGTCATCTGCCGCTGAGGGGTTTGATAATTGTATGCTAAACTGAATATTGTATATTCCTGCTGTGCTAATAACTATTCTTGAAGTAGGGCTTCCGATTGATATGCCATTTGACAAGTCAGTAGAGTTTAAAGTTACAGCAGTAACAGTAGCCCCTATTGCTGTATGCGTTGTTGTGTCATGAAAAGCCCCGTATGGAACTCCTAACGTTATAGAACTCCAACCAGTTGACCTATAGACATAAGCACCTTCTGCAACAATAGTAGGCAAAATAGCATTAGCGAAATAATAAATTTTGCCTACAGTGGGTTTAGTTGGCAAGGCAGTTAGGATAGTTAAATTACCCAGTTGCAGGGATTTATTTTCAAGTGCTAATAACTGCCTAAATAGGTATTCAGTCAACTGAGTATCTGTATTAGCTGGAGGTTGTTCCATTATCTAAGCCCATTCACGACATATTGAATGTCGAGTCCAGTCAAGGTGAAAGGTAACGTACCAGTAGAGTAGATACGCCATGAGAGTAGCTTTCCAGTTGTCCGAATGTCTACCTTACGCATGGTATTGGGGTCAAATGAAACAGGTGATTTCCACGCTATTGGCCCTGCTACAAACTGCTGAGAACCCAGTTGAATCAAGACAGGTGACTGTGAAATAATATGTGGGAATACACTCTGTGTAGTAGTAACAGTTTCTTGTCCTTCTAATGGAAAACTTAAACGTTCAAGCAATGTGTTTTGGGTAGTAGTTGCATCATCTAATTCTAAAGAGATAATGGCACTATTGACATTGTTGGTGCTTACAATAGTCCGAGAGAATATAGACGTTGGATCATACGTCCAGTTCTTAGGGTTTTCATTCCAGCCGCCTAGAGCATTACTCCACAAGATTGGTACTTGTAAGTTAGGGCCAAAGTTAAGGCCCGTTGTTGTACCTGGGATACTACGCATTGATACCAAGTCATCTTGGGTATTAATAACAAACGCTATGTTAGGGAGTGTGTGATTAACTTGCGGAACACAGAACCATATCTCTTCAGTGACAGGATTTGCATAAGCAAATGAATTGGCATAATAAATTGGATCAATGTTGCCTACCAACATAGTCTGCATCTGGTTGTGCAGTACAGAGGTAAAGCTATTGCCATCCGTCTTTAAGATGTCACCATCTGACAGAAAGTAATGATAACCTTTGCTTTCAACTATGCAGTTCTTAGCCAGTAGTCCGTAGCTAGTAGTTAGTACACTTCTGGCCCATACAAACTCACCACCTACATAAGAAAGTACACTAATACCACGTTGTGAGTACAGCATGAAGTTATCACGCAGGGTTAGTCCATCAACTAGGTCGCCCATATCACCACCCACAGAGGCAATACCAGCAATAGCTGCTAAGTCTGTTTCATCCCAAGTGTAGGGTAAGCCATTAATATCAGCAGGATGTGACCAGCGATAACTGGTCGCTAGAACAGTTGCCGACTGCTGGAGATTTAAAGCAAATAAGAAGTTCTTGTGTGAACGAACAACTTTGGCACTAAGACCATGCGCTTGCCAAGTCTGACCAGCTTTAAAATTGAGTGGTTGAAGTTTTTGTGCGGTTTGCTGAGGTGACCAGTAATTAGGGTAATCTTGAGCATTATTAACAACAGGTATACTACCTAGCAAGCATCCTGTCCATAACAGTTCGCCTCCCGTGTTAATGCCTGGATAGCCGCCCGTTTTGGTAACGTCAGCCCAAGAGGTTCCGTTATACACCCAAGCTGCACTCTGCCCGATTAGAAGGTAGAAGTTACCACTCTCGCCAAGGACGGGCATGATAAGCCCAGCCTTGAAGTTAGCTGATGGAGTCGCTAGCGTGTACGACATATTAGAGGCTTTGATCTTGCCATTAAACAACTTATAGTTAGTACCATAAGTCAGTGTATTGGATGGTAGGTCGCAGGGTTCTAAGTCAAAGTTTATATTTTGAACGCCAAGACTATTGAGTTTTAAAACTGTCATATAACCCCCTGCATCTTTGCTAACAATAATTGACTGGACTGGTTGGCATTAGTCATCTCATTTCTGAAGGACTCAACCGCTGCACTAGTACTGCGTTGTTGCATAGAGTTCTCGATCATCAACATTGGCAGCCAAGCCATCGCACAGCCTTTTTCATCAACCTTATCACCTGTATTTGGATTAGTACCAGCAAGTGTTGTATACCAAGCACAGCGATGAATTGCGCCGTCTTTGACTTCTTCACACTTGCTGCCCAATGGGCATGTTAAAACTGTTTTAATGTCCATTAGGTTTTATTACAAATCATCATGTCAACATACTGGGGAGTCCAACTAACTGCTGTATTGTTAGCATTTGTACCTGAGGGGGTTCCAGCAGAGTTGGATGATATGACAGCAAAGCTAGTGCCTGTATCAGGAAGGTCAATACCCCCATTAGCAGCATTACCTTGGTATCCGTTAGATGTCCTGAAGCTTGCTCCTCTTGGATGCGCGTGGCCTGAGTCTGTATGCGTATGCGCGGCAAGAGCGTTACCTGTAAATGTATGCGTATGCGCTGGAACAGAGGTGTTGTTTAAGATAGGCGAATTTGTACCGCCTGCGCCCCCTCCAGCAGTAGCTACCACTCTTAGCATATGATTGGCATAGGTTGTTACCTGTGTCCAACCAGTAGGCGCTGTGGCATTAAAGAATGGCAATCTAGTACCAGCAGCAAAGCCTATATTGGTAAATCCATGCAAGGCATTTAACTCTGCCTCAGTCGTTGTTATAGCTGTTGCATACCCTAATCCACCAGAGCCAGGAAACTGTGCCTGTAGTACTGACTTAATCAAACGTAAGTGGTCATCACCCTGATTGACTGGGTCAGAACTGGTTGGGTTTGACGTAATAAAACTTGAGATTGTAGAACCTGTTTCTAAGCCCATTGGTTAACCTGCAAAAGTGGTTAGTGAAGTACCAGACCAAGTAGACTTGGCATCATTTAAAGTAATCTCTGACATCGCTTGCTGAAAACGTCCATCCCATAGTTGTGTTGCCTCAGCATCTTTAACAAAGCTATTTATTTCAACTAATAGTCCAAACACATAAGCATCTGGGTTAGAGTCTGATAGCCAGTTAGTTGTGATAGAAGAAGATAAAGGCGGTAGTGTCTGGAAGTAATCAATCTCAAGACTATGGGTATTGTCATAGAAAGGTTGCACTTGGATAGCACCTGATATAACGGTATAGCAGGGAAACTGTGTTTCTCCATTATTAACAAGGTTTGCCATCTGTTCTGGATTAACTTGCAATAAGGTTACTCTACTTGCTGAGTTAGTGTTATCAATCACCTTGATAGCTCTCATAACTGAATAGTTAGTTGGTAGAGTATAAAACTCGGTAGCTGAGTCCATTATTGTCTTAACACGGCTAGACATATCTAATGTCATTAGTGTGCGGTTAATGCGTGATTCTGCAACTCTGAGAAATAAATCAACTCGACTAGTCACCTCCAAATCTTGCCTGTCTGCATATCCCAATGCTAAGTCTACAATTTGTGCATAATTCATATTAATTCCAAGTGGCGGTTGGTGGTATTTCATCTATCCATGTAGATGTTGTATTTGACTCATCTACCCAAGTATTTATTGCTGTTGTCTCTAACTGCCAAGTTGATTCAGACACAGATTGTGCTGTCCAAGTATCTGATGGATTAAACTCTACCTCCCAGTCACCTATAAACAGTCTACTGGTTGAGCTAATCCCGACATAGGTATAACTTCCAGAATCCCCTAATATCTTACTGTGACGGTTGATAATTGAGTCACTACCGATATAACTATATGTACCATTACTAGCATTTAAAATGCGTGTTTCAATAATACTTATAGGTTTTCCAACATAACTATAAGTACCATTGCTAGCTGTTATATTCTTGGCTTTGAACAAAGATATAGAATTGCCAATATAAGTGTATGTGCCATTAGTTGCTATTAAGTATTTAGACCTTAATAGTGATACAGGCTTACCAACATAAGCGTAAGTACCATTTCCTGCACTAATAACCTTGCTTCTTAGTAGTGTGCTACTTATACCGCTATAGCTATAAGTGCCATTGTTAGCGTACTGGATACGGTTATCACCACCGAGTCCAGCAAAAGGTGACTGAGCGAAGGCAGATATACCAAACATCAGCCTAGCAACTGCTCATCAGTGGGATCCAAATAGTATTTCATCATGCACCCCTTATCATTGCTGCTTGGAAGTAGGTCGTTGCTATACCAGCTAAGCTATTCTGTGCGGTAGTTGTAGATGTAAAAATCTCAATATAGTCTGTCGAGCCATTACAAAATACAATAGCAGACACGTGGGCTAGTAACGATGAAGTAGAAACACCTCCATATTTATAAGCTGCACCATTTTTATAAACTGCGCATACAAGCTGACAAGCTGTTGGGGTTATCTGATAACAAGCATTAACTTGATAATACCCAGCTACTGTTGGGGTAAACCGAGAAGTAGCAGTGTCGTAATTGTTATTAGTATCAAACTCCTCAGTTTGGAATAGTATTTTAGTATATGTATTAACTGGTAAAGCTTGCAACGTACTCTGATAAGCACTAAACGCTGGGCCATTCACCATCACCGTACCTGTTTGGGCTGGTAAAGTTAAGACCGTACTTCCTGCAACCGCTGGTGCTTGGAGTGTCACCGAACCGGATGTATCTCCTGCTACCACTATACTGCTCATACTAATGCCTCCAAGACAGGCAGTTGGACTGCTTTAAGTTCGTCAAGCGTAGTCAGACCATCTACTTGTTGAGTAGCATCTCGTAGCACTTGTTTCTTAGCTTCAATATCAGCTAAAACTACAGGGTCAGCTAGATTCCTAAGTTGAGCTACATCTAATGCTTGAAGCAATGGTGTACGTTCTGTTCTTAGACGGTCTTTAGTGATTTCTTGTGCTTTGGTAAAGTCAATACTTATGCCCATGTCCATGCTCCTCTAAATGTACGATCTGATGGAATAGTATCGGTATCAACAATTTCGTACTCAGCACCTTCTGGGATGTCCTTCATACAGGCTTCAATGGTGTCTGTAGGTATGATAACTGCAACACCACCATCTTCTGTTTTGTAAATTATTCTTTGCATTTTGGTGTCCTTATCTAAAAATAGAAACGCTTATATCCGGAAGGTCAACAGCAACTGCATTAGTGCAGTTGACTGTAAATACCTGTAATGCGCTAGTCGTCTTGGTGTTAACACTATTTCCTGTAACCAAGCCAGCTTTGGAGGTGGAGCTATAAGCGCAGTAAGCGGTGCTAGAATAATTAGCATCAGGCATAGCAGTAGTAAAGTTGACTGTGTAATCACCAACGCCATTATCCGTAATACTCGAAACATTACCACTAGCACGAATAGCCACAGTACCTGTACCGTTAAAGTTAACCCATGCTCTGCACATATAGAGTGGGGCTGTACCTGATACTGTGGGTACTTGAGCCGAGTCTATGGTTGGTGTGGTTAGCGTAGCGGATGTTAGCGTAGCGGATGTTAGCGTGAGAGATGCCACAGGATTAGTAAAAGACACTACCTGTGCTGCGCTTATACTCAGTGCTGTGACACCAGCGGTTTGTAGCTGAAGTATTCCACTGGCATCAGCAGAGGTTATTACACCCCCACCTGAAGCTGTACTTGCATTGATTGTTGAACTCATAAGACCACCCATCTTTGTGTTGACGGCACGGTTATGACCACACCTGAATTTATCGTTAATGGCCCGACACTAGAGGCGTTATAGCCAGTTGGGAGTGTGTATGAGGTAGCAACAGTTTTGTTATTAAGCACTAGACCATTTGAGGCTGCTAATTGTGGTGAGTAAGCTGTTAGTAAAGCGTCTTGGTGTACAGATCGCTCAGATGGATACGTTACAAATACATCCTTAGTGCCTGACGTAAATGAGACTAATGCACCAGCGTTTGAGGAGGCTAAGACTGTTGTACGAGCAAGGGTTGTTCCGCTTAATGTATATGTACCAAGACCTACTTCCCAGTTAGCACCACCTTGGTCAGAAATACAATAGTAAGCAGTGTTACCGTTACCTATTACTGCAAATGATTGGAAGCCTAATGCAGCACCAAGCAGAGTTGCTGTACCTGTGCCAACAACGGCGGTTGATTCTTTTACTCTGTCATTAACTACCAGTGCCATTTAAGTTCCTTAACTGACTTGGAATACACCAGCGGAAGCATCTAGTACAATCTGTACTGTCTCTCCAGCAGTAACAACCTGGCTTGATCCGTAATCCCATGAGCCGATTGGTACGTTCAGTGTTGAGTTATAAAGAATGGCATAACGATAAGTAAAGCCAACACCTGTTGCAGTCCATGTTGCAGGGCTTGCCAGAACAAGTTTAAACAGTCCAGCCGTCTGTGACGATGAAGTAGTAGTACAAGTATTACCACCAGCGGTATAACCACCAGCAGTTGCTAAATCTGACGTGCCAGCTGTGAATGTGGTGTCAGCAATATTGATGGTTGCAGCTAGTGCCACTTTCCAAACATCAGTTCCAGAGTTAGTACCTTCAAGTAGTGACTCAACGCCAGCGGTATATTTTGTGTAGACAGAAGTTGCCATTAGTTCTTTCCTATTTTGTCAGTAAAAAACATACCTTGCGTACCTGCTAAAGCCATTACTAAAGAAGTTACAGCTTGTGATTGTTCAGGCGATATATTATATACGCCAAACGCGCCAAGACACCAGATTAGTCCTCGCATTGTACTGCCTTCTCTTAATAACTCTTTTATGTACGTTTTCATATGTTTCCTATTATTGTAATAACAAATCAGCTTCACACTGACGTCTTCTAACAAGTCCAGCTAGTACATCTCCACCTGCTTTATTCCACTTCTTAATTTCTGTTACAGCAGATACCCAATTCTTTTGGTTAATTCTTAATTTTAATTTTGATCTATTATAATTCGTTATTCCTAGATTGTAAACAAAATCCGCAATAGCAGCCTGCTTATTAATATCTTCAAGTATTAGAATAGGACTTGCTTTAATAACTTCATCTATAACCCCTATACAAGTTTCTAATAAGTTATCATCAGCTTCTTGTTGTGTCCATTTCATACCTTGTTTAATTCCTTTTGTTTGGCCATAACCTATTGTCCATATACCTGCAGGACATTTATAAGCTTCTAATTTACAACCTTCAAATTCTTTTATAAGTCTAGTAAGTACTTCAACTGTGGTCATTATGTCTTACTCGTAAAAATATATGCTAGAAAAGCAAATATAGCGCTAACACTAAAAACTACACCTCCAAAAAATCCTTTATTTGAATGCGCATTTTTTTGTAATTCATCTAAGGCTATAAATATTCTATCTGAACGCCTTCGAGTGTCTTCTCTATCACAATGTATATCTTTAACCAATCCGTCTAATCTTTCTTCTACTTTTGCTACTCTACAGTTAAGGTCTGACATAGACGTATCCATTTATGCAGTAAGTGTTACATTAATGACAGTGCCACGATTGACATTTGTGTAAGCTGCCGTACTTTGTACTGTGACTGGGCCAGTTGTCAATGTTACTGTTCCTAATACTAAGCCAGCCGATTGCAAAGCATTGGTGGCTTGTGCAAGTGTTAAACCAATAAGCTGCGGTGTAACAATCTGTGTCTTGCCAAGTCCTTTTAAGCCCAAACGTCCACCGTCAGGGTTCTTTGTTCCTGCCCATACACATCTTGCCAAGTCTAAAAATTTAGCCATTAGTGTTTACCTTGTATCAAGCACATCTTGCCATCTGATGATTGCAAGAATCTGTGCATCTCTTGCCCTGCAATTTGACTGTCGGGGCAATTCAAATCATAGCCATCTCTAATTGCTTTTTCAAACATAATTAATGGTATTGTTGCTACCATTCTTCCAAAAGACTCTCCACTCTGTGCGCCTAAATCATGAAGTGCACCGGGGTTCTTTCTAAGTTCAGCGTTACGTTCAAGTATCAGCTTTTCAGTAGGTTGACTAGTTTTGTGAGTAATAGTATTTGTATGTTCCTGATAGTGCATTTCACTTTTAATAACGCTGTCCATCTTTATACCTTTTGCACGTAATCAAAAAGTGCTTCTGCTTCAGCTGCAGTAATAGTACCTGTTTCACCTGGAGCAATTGGCCCACTTTCAAAGTTAATAACATCTGTCCAAATATTTTTTATTTTAACAGGTTTAGGTTCTTTGCTAGTTGTATCTTTTTCAGCCATATTAATATCTCATATAAAATAAAAGATGGCCACCTTTTACAGTGGCCATACTTATTAAGCAGTTACAGCAGATGCAATAATAATATCACCAATAATTGCATGAGATTTTTCAGTATTACAAATCAAAGACCAATCAACACTCATTTGACGATTTTCAGCCAAACCTGTTTTAGCAAGTTCTTCTGTTCTATAGCCTTTCAAATAAGTCATAGCTAAGTAAGAAGGGTCAAGAATAAACACATCAGCAGAAGTACCTGCAGCTGAATAAACACCAGTTGTAGAACCAGCAGTTCCAACATAAGGAATCTGTAGACGGTTAGGAACCATTTTCAAAGTACCAAAGTCAGTTACAAATACGTTAACAGAACCCATCGCAGTAGCTGCAGAAGCAGTCTTGCCTTGGTCAGACATCAATGTAGCAACACGAGCAGATGAAGTAAACAAATACTCACTGAACTTACGAATGGTGCCGGGCACTGACATCATGATTGATGGATCGCCACCTTGCGTATAAACAGACTGAACCGCGTCTCTAACCAATGTTTCAGTTAATGCGCGAGCAGTACCATAAGTACGCAATGCAGTTACACCACTAGACTGAAAACCACCAATTGCACCAGTTGCGCCAGCAGAAAAGTTAGTAGTCAACCAAGATGGTAAACCGCCTACTTTACCAGCAGCAGCGCCAGTATCAGCAAAAGAGGCTTGGTTAGTCAGTACAATCGCTTCAACATCACGTCTCAGCTCTTGTTGTCTACGCATCATCTGATATGACAATTCTTTTGTACGCCCAATAACGTCAGAAGCATCAGCTCTGAAAGAAGTACGAACAACTTTGGTAGAGATTTGGTGATGATTACCTACTCTCAAACCAAGAACAGTATTGTTACCTGACGCATCAGAACCGTCAATAACCGCGTTGGTTAAGTTAGGAATTGCCAAAGCATCAGTAGTCCATTCTTTGTATGGGTTCTTTGAAGTTTCAGTACCGATAGCATCAGTAAATGGTAAAGGGATTTTAGAAATATCCCAAATTTGGTTCATTACATCTTCACGGATTAAACCGCCACGGACAACACCCTTAAGTGTTGCTGCGTCTAAATTAGCTGTAGTCATTTTTTGATACCCTTAAATTAATTATATAAACCGCTTAGCAACTCTGCCACAGCGTCTGTTTCAGCATTACGTTTTTGATACCCTTGTGAAGACTTTGCAGTCTTTGTAAGCTTATCAAGTTTAGTAAGTGCCTTTGTTGTTTTGCCTGTACTTTTTTGATACTTAGGAACTTGCACATCAAGTTTTGTTTTCGCAGTCTTAACACTAGACCTGTACTTCATAGCATCTTTAATTACTTCAAGTACTCTAGCATCTTGTATGTTTGAAAACTCTTCTTGTGTAAATCCATAAGCATCGGCTGCAAACTCAGTCATTTCCGATAAAGCCTTTCTAAATACTTCAGGTTTTGCCCATGAAGGATTTTTTTCTAAAACTCTATCTGCTTGACTTTTGACATACTCTTGCTGCATTGCTTGTTGCTCTGCAGTCATTTGTTGGTCAATGCCATTCCTTTCTTGGCTTACCGCATTAGAAATTTGTTCAATTTCTGAATTACGAAAATTAAAGTCTTGAACAGCAGCAGCGTATTCGCCTGGATTTTCTACTCTTAGTCTATTCCAGTCAACATCTTTATAACTACCTAGCAAGGTATCTTTAAGATGCTGTGTTAGTTTATTTACAGACTCAATTTTCTTGGTATACTCAGTGGCTACAGCAACCTTTATGTCGTCAAACTCCTTACGCTGTTCTGCGAGTTGTTTAGACTTATTAGTATTGCTTTTATTGCTCTGGTAACCTGCAATTAAATCTTTCACCCCGACAGTTGCTACTTTGCCATCAACTTTTACATTAATGCCTGATAGATTACCATCTTCGTCTAGTACTACATTTTTTTCATCTATACCTAGTGTTTTAGCCCAGGTAACTTCTTCATCAGATTCATCCGAGTCATCATCTTCAGTTTCATCTGTTTCTTCACCTTCTGGTTCATCATCCTCTTGGGTAGAATCGTCTGGTTGGGTATCAGCCTCCTCAGATTCTTCAATAGGTTTCTTTTTTGTTGCAGCTGGCTTTTCTGGCTCACCTGATAATAGGTTAGCAATTTGGTCAACCATATTTACGCTTCCAGCTTCGCTTAATAGCTCTGCCGTTGAAGTAGTATTTTGGTCATCATTCATATTTTATCTCACTCTTCACTAAGTTGTTTAAATGCAAGTTGTCCTGTTTCTATATCTCTAAGTATAATTTCTTCCAAAGCTTTTATTGCAGTTATTTGATGTCTAATAGCTAAAATATCATCAGCAGTAAGATCATTTGCATATAATTGTTTAGCAATACTACTTTGAAAGTTATCAAAATAGTCTTTTATATAGACATCATAAGCTTGCTGAGCTCTATTACCTATATTTACTTCTTCATGCAATATATAGTCTATATCTTTATTCACCATTTTCTTTTTGATCCTCATCCATTATATCTTCATTAGACATAAAATTTTGGTCTTGATCTGTTTTAGAAGTTGCTTCAATTTCAGTCAACTTAATAGCTGTTTGCATGGATAATTGGTCATACTTAAACTGCACCTCAGCCAATGAATTTTGAGCACTTTCAATAATTTTAGCTTGTGCAAGTTCTGATTTCAATCTTTCAATTTCATTTACAAAAGTTTGTTTTTCCATCTCACGTTGATGTTTACCAAGTTCAATTTGCCCTTTTAGTTGCACATTAGCCATTTGAGCTTCTGCAGTAGTAGTAGCAGACTTTGCAATCTCAGCTTGTTGCCTTATTTGCTCCATCTCTAACTGTTGTTGCTGTTGTTGCTGCTGCTGAGAACCTTGTGATGCTTGTTGTTGAGCTTGTTGTCCTTCTTGTGAAGATGGATCAATAAAATATTTACTAGCACCATTAAGACCTGAGAACTTACAGAAGTCATCAAGTGTAGTATATATTTTAGTTGGATTTGTTAATGCTTGTCCAGGTGTTGCAATTATTTGAGCTTGTATTTGCTGTATCTGTTGAATAGCAGCTAATTTAGCTCTAACATCACCAGTACCTGTTCCTACACGTACTGAACTCTTTGTACGTTTTGGCCATTCTGATGGATTAACTTTAACCCATTGGCCACGATATTGAAAATCTTGTATTGTATCAACATGTTGTGTTACTATGTCACGAATCTTATTACATAATGGTTTAATACCAGTTTCGCATATAACACGAATGATTAGCCCAATTAATTCTTCTTTAGCAGTCATCATTCTCTCAACACCTTGAGAGCCTACTCTATCACCTATATTCTCTGGTGAAGCAGTACCATCAGCAGATACTCCTATACGACCTGCCTTAACTTCATCAAGATACTGCATCATACTAAAAGCTGCATCACCAATTTGTGGCGTAGCTAGTGGTTGTATTGCATCTAGTCGTTTAGCTCTAATGAGGCCACCAGGACGAGAGACAAGAAGGTCATCAAGATTAACTTGACCTTCAAGAATAACATTTCGTTGATTATTTTGTAGGTACATATTATCCATAATGTTTCGGATAATTGCTGTTTTATTGTCTTGAATCTGTTTAAGTCTATCATATACTGACAACCCTTGAAACTTGTGTGACATTAAAATGGCAGTTGTGGCAATCCAAGGACTGCTATCAATAGATTCAATACTAAGTATTTTTGTAGGAGGCTCTACACCTGCTACAGTTATTTTCATAAGTTCTGCTATACCTGAACCATCCATGTCAAGTTTCATATAGCACTCACCAATCTCAACTAACTTATTAGCGTCATCTTGTGAAAGTGTAGAAGGTATCAGTGTTGGTTCATTTTGATAGTTAAAACGGTATGATGAACGTATTAAGTCAGATGATGCAATATCTTCAATTTCAGATTGTTTAAATCCTTCTTCACGTAAATCTGATAATGATTTGTTAACTATCTGAGCCGTAAATCTAGCATTTGATAAGTCAATAGAATTATGTTGTGAATTAACTCTAAATTCTTCAGGGGCTACGCCATCAATTTTTACACTGCCATCTCTGTTAGTAATAGATAACTTAGCATCATATATTACTTGTGGCTGTCCTTGTTCATCAATATACTGATTAGGAGTTAATTGCTTTATCTCTGTATTTTTATCTGCTACAATTACATGTAACTGATCTTCTGTCAATCCAGTATAGTTATATACTTTTGTTTCTACTGATTCTTCATAGTACACTTTAAGCATACCATTACGTTGCATAAGTGCATCTTTTACAAATTGATGGATTAATACAAACCCATCATTCTGTTTCATTAGCACATCATATACATACTCAGATTCTATACTAGCTTGTAATTCATCTGCCTCACTAATTGGGTCAAATACTACTACCTCATTGTTCTGAGTAAATGACTTCATTATTTGGGGCATTATCCACTCAATAGCATCTGCAATATCTGTAGATACTATTGATGAACGACCTTCTTGCTCTGTACCATTTGG